>ULMU01014743.1_pt1 | contig 85614 bp, 67 predicted proteins | sample 1951741 | NCBI WGS metagenome assembly ULMU01 (sample SAMEA4835559, study PRJEB28245) | human gut metagenome | biome: gut microbiome; material: fecal sample | place: Denmark | collected 2008
TTGTTATACGAGCTTAAATAAAGAGGTTTAGCCTTTATAGATATAAGAAGAAAATTCCTATGAATTCTATGTAAACTTTTGTAAAATTTTTAAAAAATTATTAAAGTTTTACCATCATGTTGCCGTTATAGATAATACGAACAATGAAGTTATTAGGTGTATCATGAAAGACAAGGTAGAGAGCGTAAACAATCTTTCTGCCCGTGGGGTATCCCGGCAGCGAAAGATTATAATCGCAGTATTAGCTGGTATGTGTTTTGTGGGTGACGGTCAGCAATCTTATGCAATCGGAACCGGCGGAGCACAGGGTGATACTGATATTGGTGATGCTCGAACTTTTAAGTTTAAGGATAGAATTAATGTTAAATTCGGGCAGGGAAAGCCTTCTGGATATGCTGCTAATGCTTTATATAATGTTGTAGAGGGAACATCAAGCGATTACAATTATAAACAAGAAACTGTTAATGCTGATGGAACAGTAACAGTTCATTATTACAAAATAACGTTAAATGCTGCAAATACCGGAACATCTTCAAATATAAGCTGGACAGAAGTATCTTCTGCCGGTGCAGATACAATACAAATAAAATTGCCGAATAATCAGGTTAAGTACTTAAAGTATACTTATACTCAGCCTTCTGGATATACAGTTGACAGTTCAAGCTATACATCAACAAACCTAGCAAATAATGTTACCAACAAGGTTTTTAGTGCAAGTAGTAGAATTGATCAGAAAGCAGCATATTCAAATCAGGCTTATGGGAGTGCCAGTGCAAATATTTCTACGGCAAGCTATGGCGGTTCAATATACAATCATACGTCAAATTCTTCCATTGATATTACATCAGATTTTAATGGTTCTAGCCTTATTCAGACTCTTACAGGTGGTACAGCGTTAGCTGGTGAGGATTATACATATGCAGAAGATGATTTTGCCTCTTCTACAGATGGCAGTGCGTCAGCTAATGCAGATGCGTATGCGTCAGCTTGGGCAGAAGCAAATGCTTCATCTTCAGCTTATGGTGGTGCTATAGGTAATACAAGTTCAGGTTCTTTAGGTAACGTAAAAGGTGATTTTGTTAAAAATTATGTACAATCAAATGCCTATGGTGGATATGCAGAAGGCGGTTATGCCGAAGCTCACGCCGGTGATGCAAAAGCAGTTGCCGGCGATGCTTATGCTTCAAGTGATGATGGTAGTGCATCGGCTACAGCTACAGCATCAGCTAGTGCAGATGCAACTTGTAATACATCAGCAGATGCAAATGGCAGTGCAACAGCAGGCGGTGGTGCAATTGGCAATTTAGGAACAATGGGAAATGTTACGGGAGATTTTGTTGGCAATTATGCTCATGCAAATGCGAAAGGTGGTACTGCTATTCACGGTTCAAGTATGGAATATAGTGGTACTGCAACTGCAGTTGCCGGCTCAGCTACTGCAGATGCGAGTAATACTAAAACTATTACACATACAAGTTCTTATTATAATGATGAGGGTAAGTGGGTAACAGAAGAGGAGTCAATAACCTTAAGTGTTTCAGCCTCTTCGTCTACATCAGGTTCTTCTGATTGGAATTCTGATTATGATGGCGGGTATTATCATACTTGGAAAGATGGTACTACACAATGGATTAATTCATTATCTGTTACTGCTACTGCTAATTCTAGCACATATGAATATGAGAATACATATTGGGATTATAGTGAACATGCTGATGCAACTGCTAATGCCTATGGTGGTGCTATTTACAATTCGGGTAAAATGGGAAATATTGTAGGTAATTTCATAGGTAACTATGTTCTTTCAACAGGAGAAGGAGGAAGTGCACAGAATAATGGTGTATATACATATGCCTATGGCGGAGGAATATATAACTACCAGTATGGTACTATAGGAACAATTTCAGGCGATTTTACCGGAAACTATGCCAAAGCAGATTTGAACACAATGGGCGGTGGTATTTATAACAGCAGATATGCAACAATTGCCGGAATAAGCGGTGATTTCAATAGCAATTATGTAACTACTGATACAGAATTAAACCTGGCTACAAATTATAGGTCCCAAGGTGGTGCTATTTATAATGAAGGTGCTATTACAAATGGTATAACAGATTCTACATTTACAGGCAACTATGCTATCGCAAATTACGGTGCAGCACAAGGCGGAGCGTTATATCACAGCGGTTACAGCAGTTATAAAATAAACAATATAAGTGCTGATTTTTCTAATAACTATGCTTCTTCGACTAATTATCAGGCACAAGGCGGAGCTATTTACAATACATATAGTTCTAGTAGCAGTTCTAATGGTATTGGTAATGTATCCGGTGATTTTATCGGGAACTATGTAAGTGCTTTAAAAGAGGCACAGGGCGGGGCTATTTATAATAATAATTCAATTGATAGTATAACCGGTACTTTTAGCAGCAACTATGCAAAATCTGAAACAACCGGAGCTCTTGGCGGTGCGATTTATAATAATTCTAACAGTTACGCAAAAATAGGTTCAATAACAGCAGATTTTATAGGCAACTATGTTTATGCGATTGGTAACTCAGCAGGCGGGGCTATTTATAATATTAATAATTCTAATGCTATTGGACTTATTTCAGGTGATTTTATTAATAATCACGTAATTTCCGCAGCTGATGCCAGCGGCGGAGCAATTTATAATACAGCGGTTGCAAACGGCTTGGCTAGTGGAACTTATTCAGGTAACTATGTTCAAGGTAATAATGCGTATGGTGGTGCTTTATATAACACATCAAACATATCAAATGGCATCAAGAATGTAAGCTTTATCGATAATTATGCGCATGCAGAAGAAGGTGGTACTGCTCAAGGCGGAGCGATTTATACAACTTATGATTTAAACATTATTGCTGATAACGGAACCTCTAAATTTTCCGGCAACTATGTACAGGTAGGAGATGGACCGAAAGAGTCGCAAGCTGTTTGGCTGCAAGGCTCCGGGACAAACCTTACTCTTACTGCACAAAATAACGGTAATATAATTGTTGATGATACGATTACAGGTCAGTCTAATTACACTCATCAATTATATTTAACCGGTGACTCAACTGGACAAATCAATTTGAATGGTGTCGTAAAAAACGCTGAAGCGCGGTTAAATTATACAAATCTAACATTTGGTACAAATACTTTTGCAGATACAACTTCAAGATTATATACGAACAGTGGTACGGTTAATCTTCAGGATAATGAGATAAATAATTATAATATTAATTATTTATCATCATCTTCTAGTGCAAAATGGGAACTCGACGTAGATTTAGCAAATCAAAAAGCTGATACCCTGACGATATCGAATGGCTCCGGTTATGTCTATATTAACGATGTTGATTTAACCGGTATACCAGTAGAAGATGGTTCAGTTACTGTTCAGGTCCTTAAAAATGGAAGCGGAAGCAGTGTTTACCTGGCGTTAAATAGTTCTTTAACATCTAGAAATTTGCTTAAAGAAACTGAAACCGCTACAAAAGATGCGATTTTAGCAAATACGAACTGGTCGGCTGTATATTCCCAGCTTGATCAAATTGTAAAAGTATATGGACAATTAAGTCTTACTACAACTGATACAGACCGAGATAGTATAACTTATACAACAACGTCTGAAATTTCTGGAAACGGCTACAGTGTTCAAGGTGATACTCTGAGATTATGGAACCAGCTTGATACAACAGAAACTAAAAATTTCCAGTTTGATGCCGCTTCTAATACTTATACGGTCGGTGAAAATCTAGGTGCAACGGCTGGAAGTGTATCAAATGTAAATGGTGTTGCAAGCGGTTCTTCCAAATCTACTATAAATATGAATGGCAAGACCGGTTTTGAACTTTCAAACGGAAAAACTCTCTCTCTTTCTAATGTTAACATTACCAATGCAGTAAACTCTGAAGGTTCAGTTGTTAATGCTTCCGGCGGTACAACAAATTTGTCTAATGTAACCATTGCATCATCAAATTCGAATGCTGCAATTAAAAATGCAGGTACTTTAAATGTAACTGGCGGAACAAATACTTTAAACAGCGGAATCTCTGGAACAGGTTCAACAAATGTAAATAACGGAGCAAACCTAACGCTTGCTAATGGTGTTTCTATTACTCAAAACACTGTAAATGTTAATAATGGTTCATTAAATGTGTCTGATACGGGTAAGGTCAATGCAAACCTGACTATAGGCACTCAGGGTAGTGCCTCAATGTCTGCCAATAGTATAACAAGTGCTGTGTCAAACTCCGGAAATTTATCTTTGAGCGGAGGAACTGTGAGCAAAGCAATATCAGGCTCCGGTACAACTACGCTTAAAGGAAATACCACAAACAGTGCCGGTATTAATCAAGGTGTAAATGTAAATAGCGGTGTTACATTGACTAACAATGCTGCATTAGGTTCAGATAGCGGAAAAATTACCAACGCAGGAACAATTAATACAAATGCAGGCAATATTAAGGGGGCAGTAACCAATAACAATGCTCTTAATCTCTCCGGCGGCACATTAAGCAAAGCAGTTTCCGGCTCAGGAACGACAACAATCAGTGCCAATGCAACAAACAATGGCGGAATAAGTCAAAAGGTAAATGTTAGTTCAGGTGTTACTTTAACTAACAATGCCGCATTGGGTTCAGACAGCGGAGTTGTTACTAACTCCGGTACGATTAATACAAGTGCAAGCAATATTAAGGGAGCAGTAACCAATAACAATACTGTTAACTTATCCGGCGGAACTCTTTCAAAAGCAATTTCCGGAAGCGGAACAACAAATATTACCGGAATTGTATCATCTAATTCAGCTATTTCTCAGGCAATTTCAATTGCATCAGCAGGTGACTTAACTATCAGTGCAAGCAATGTTGGTGGAAATGTTACAAACGCAGGTGATTTAATCTTAAATGGCGGAACGTTATCCAAATCCGTAACCGGCTCAGGCAAAACCAGTATTACCGGAGCCGTAACTGCAAACTCTGCTATTTCTCAGGCAATCTCAATTGCGGCATCTGGTGATTTAACCGCAAATGCCGGAAATATAGGCGGAGCCGTAACCAATGCCGGAGATTTAATCTTAAATGGCGGAACATTAACCAAAGCCGTAACCGGCGCTGGTACAACTAGTATTACCGGAGCTGTAACTGCAAATTCAGCAATTTCTCAGACAATCTCAATTTCTTCTTCCGGTGATTTAACCGCAAATGCCGGAAATATAGGTGGAGCAGTAACTAACGCCGGAGATTTGATATTAACTGGCGGAACGTTATCTAAATCAGTTTCAGGTGCCGGTTTAACTACAATAACCGGTAATACCACAAACAGTGCCGGTATTAATCAGGGTGTAAAAGTTAATAGCGGTATAACTCTTACAAACAATGCAGCTCTTGGTTCTGCAAGTGGAAGCGTAACGAACGCCGGAACTATTAACAGCAGTGCTGATAACATTAAAGGCACTGTATCTAATACAGGCAGTTTAAATCTTTCCGGCGGAACATTGTCAAAAGCGGTATCCGGTTCCGGCAAAACCACTATTACCGGCAATACAACAAACAGCGGCGGTATTAATCAGGGTGTAACAGTCAATAGCGGAGTTACTCTCACTAACAATGCTGCATTGGGCTCAGATAGCGGGACAATCACTAACTCCGGTACGATTAATACAAGTGCAAGCAATATCAAGGGAGCAGTAACCAATAATAATACATTAAATCTCTCCGGCGGAACATTGAGCAAAGCAGTTTCCGGCTCAGGAACCACAAATATCACTGGAGCAGTAACATCAAATTCTGCTATATCACAGGCAATTAATGTAGTTGCAGCTGGTGATCTTACTATCAATGCCAACAATATAGGCGGAGCCGTAACCAATGCTGGTGACTTGATACTCACTGGCGGAACATTAAGCAAAGTGGTTTCCGGTTCTGGAAAAACAACTATCACAGGCAATACAACCAATAATTCCGGTATCAATCAGGGCGTAAATGTAAATTCTGGTGTTACTTTAACCAACAATGCAGCTCTGGGTTCAGAAAATGGTGCAATTACCAATTCGGGTACTATTACAAGTAATGCAGGTAATATTAAAGGAACTGTAACCAATAACAACACATTAAACTTATCCGGCGGAACATTAAGTAAAGCAGTTTCCGGCTCAGGAACCACAAATATTACCGGAGCAGTAACCTCCAATTCAGCTATATCACAGGCAATTAATATAATTGCAGCCGGTGACTTAACTATTAGTGCAGGAAATATCGGCGGTGCTGTAACCAATGCCGGTGACTTGATACTAACCGGCGGAACGTTGTCTAAAGCAGTATCCGGTGCAGGTTTAACCACCATCTCCGGCAATACTACAAATAACGGCGGTATAAATCAGGCTGTAAAAGTAAATAGCGGTGTTACTTTAGCTAACAATGCAGCTCTGGGCTCTGCAAACGGAGCAATTACCAATGCCGGAACCATTAATAGTAATGCTGATTACATCAAAGGTACTGTTGCCAACTCCGGCAGTTTAAACCTCTCCGGCGGCACCTTAAATAAAGCCGTATCCGGAAGCGGTACAACCACCATTACCGGCAATACTACAAATAATGCCGGTATTAATCAGGGTGTAAAGGTTAATAATGGCGTCACTCTTACTAACAATGCCGCATTAGGATCCGATAGCGGAGCAATCACGAATGCCGGAACTATTAATAGTAATGCTGATTACATCAAAGGTACTGTTGCCAACTCCGGCAGTTTAAACCTCTCCGGCGGCACCTTAAATAAAGCCGTATCCGGAAGCGGTACAACCACCATTACCGGCAACACCACAAATAATGCCGGCATCAATCAGGGTGTAAAGGTCAACAGCGGTGTTACTTTAACTAACAATGCCACATTAGGATCTGATAGCGGAGCAATCACGAATGCCGGTACCATTAATAGTAATGCTGATAATATTAAAGGCACTGTTGCCAACTCCGGCAGTTTAAACCTCTCTGGCGGAACCTTAAATAAAGCCGTATCCGGAAACGGTACAACCACCATTAGCGGTAATACAACAAACAATGCCGGCATTAATCAAGGTGTAAATGTAAATAGCGGTGTTACATTGACTAACAATGCCGCATTAGGTTCTGATAACGGAAAAATTACCAACGCAGGAACAATTAATACCAATGCAAACAATATTAAGGGAGCAGTAACCAATAACAACGCTCTTAACCTCTCAGGCGGCACATTAAGTAAAGCAGTTTCCGGCTCAGGAACTACAACAATCAGTGCCAATGCAACAAACAATGGCGGAATAAGTCAAAAAGTAAATGTAAATAGCGGTGTTACTTTAACTAACAACGCCGCATTGGGTTCAGACAGCGGTGTTGTCACTAACTCCGGTATAATTAATACAAATGCAGATAATATTAAGGGGTTGGTAACTAATAACAACACTCTCAACTTATCAGGCGGAACATTAAATAAGGCCGTTTCCGGCTCAGGTACAACGAATGTTACAGGTGATGTGACAAGTAATTCCGCTATTTCACAGGCAATATCAATTACTTCGGCAGGCGGGTTGACAATTAACGCTTCTAATGTTGGCGGCAACGTAGCTAACTCCGGCGATTTAATTCTCAATGGCGGAACTCTGAACAAAGTTGTTTCCGGCTCAGGCACAACAAATATTGTTGGAGAAGTAACGTCAAATTCTGCAATTTCTCAAGAAATTCTGATTACTGCAGTAGGTGACTTAACAATTAATGCGGACAACGTAGGCGGTGTTGTAACAAACGAAGGTATACTTACTCTGACCGGAGGTTCTTTAACTCATCAGGTAATTGGAACAGGTTCACTTGGTATTGCCGGCAATGTTACCAATAATGATATTATTTCTCAAAATGTTATAATTAAAGATTCCGGAAATCTTACTAATAACAATAATATTAGTAATGTTATCAACTACGGTGTTTTAACATCTAAGGGTGAATACCTGACAGGTACAATTGAGAATAATAAAACCTTAAATCTTTCAGGTTCAATTGGTAAAACCGTATCAGGCAACGGAACAACTTATGTTGCAAACTCTTTGACTTTTAAAGACGGTGCAGATATCGTAAGTACTTTGAATTTATCAAATGGAGCAGTATTATCAACTTCCGGAAATGCTGACAGCAGCTATGCAATTGGAACTTTAACCGGAAACGGAGAGGTAAATGTAACTACAGGCAGTTTGCAGATAGACAATAATGCTGCACTTAACAATCTTGCTAATGACGGTAAAACCAATATTGGCGGAACACTTGCAGCGGCAAATAATATTACTAACACAAATGAGTTAACTGTTAATGGTAAAGTATCTGCAAAAGATGTTACCAACAGCGGAACTCTGACTCTCAAAAACGGAGCAGAGCTGGAAGACATTGTTAACAGCGGTAATGCTTATATTACAGGTAAGACTTCCGCAGAAAATATTACAAATAATGAAGGAAATATTTTTAACGCAGAAGGCGATGTAAATGCTCAGAATATTACCAACAAAGGTGATATGGATATTGACGGTAATACAGAAACAGAACTTTTAATTACAAACAGCGGTTCTTTAGATGTAACCGGTTCTGTAACAGGTAAAGATTTTACAAATTCGGGCAATGCAAATGTTGGCGAAGAATTAACTTTAACCGGAACTTTAAAGAATACAAATTCTATTACTGTAAACAGCGAGGCAAATTTAAATGATGTTACCAACAGCGGAACTTTGACTCTAAAAAATGATGCGGATATTCACAATTTAACAAACGAGAATACAGTTTTGATTTCAGGTAATGCTGATGTAAATAATATCATTAATAACAAACATATGAGTGTTGATGGTAATCTTAACGTTGCTGTTGATGTCAAAAATACTGATACATTAACTGTTAAAAAAGACTTGAATGTAACCGGAAATATAACAACATCCAAAACGCTTGACGTTACAGGCTCTGTATCAGCAGCAAATCTAACCAATGAAGGAAGCGTTAGTGTAGGCGGAACACTAACTGTTTCCGGCGATGTTTCAAATACGAATACTATTACTGTTGTCGGAAAGGTAATTGCAGAGGATGTTACCAACAGTGGTAATTTGACATTCCGTAACGGGGCAGAAATTAATGATTTTATAAATAACGGCAGTGCATATATTACAGGAAGCACAAGCGCAAATAATATTACAAACAACGAAGAAAAAATATTCAATATTACCGGTGATGTTATTGCTCAAAATATTACCAATAAAGGTGATATGGATATCACAGGAAATGCCGCAGCAGAAGTGTTGATTTCAAACAGCGCTGCTCTCGATGTGACAGGTACTTTAACAACTGTTGATTTTACAAATAATGGAACTGCAAATATTAGCGAAAATTTGATTTCAACAGGTATTCTGAACAACACTGATGCTCTGACCGTTGAAGGACATGCAGGATTAAATGATGTTACTAACAGCGGAACTTTGACTCTGAAAAACGGAGCTGATATTCATGATTTAACAAATGATAATATCGTTAAAATAACAGGCAATGCAAATACAAATAATGTTGTTAACAATAAACAAATGACTGTTGAAGGCAGCCTTGCATCAACAGGTAATGTAATTAATAAAGATGAACTCACTGTTACTAATAATCTTACAACGGACGGGTCTATAACTAATACAAAAACTCTTAATGCAGGAGGAAGTGTTTCAACGATAGATTTAACAAATTCAGGAAATGCTGTTATTAATGGTTCATTAACCGCAGCGGGAAATATTTCTAATACCGATTCATTAACAGTAGTAGGACATGTAGTTTCTAAGGATATTGAAAACAGTGGTATTATAACTTTCCAGAGCGGTGCTGATGTAAGTGATTTTACAAATAACGGTGAAGTCTACATTACAGGTATATTAAACGCAAATGATATAGTTAACAATGAAAATAAAATATTTGATATCACCGGTGATGTGAATGCTAAAAATGTTACAAACCATGGTGATATGGATATTAGCGGAAATCTTACTGTTGAAAATACTATAAACAATACTGGTGATTTAGATGTTATCGGAACTGCTTCAGCAAAGGAAATTATTAATACAGGAAACTTTAATGTAGGAGATGAAGCAAACGTAAATGTTACAGGTAATCTGATAACAACAGAAAATATAACGACTTCCGGTGTTCTTAATGTTGAAGGTGATGTAAACGCAAAAGATTTAACAAACAGCGGAACTCTAATTGCAGGTAATAATGCAGAGGTCAACGGTCTGGTAAACGAAGAAACAGGAACTATAAATATTGCTGGAAACCTTGACGTAACAGGCATAATAACTGATGATGGAAACTCAAATGGTTTAATCAATGATGGTACACTTAATGTTGGCGGCAATCTGACATCGGCATACAACATTATAAACACTAATGATATTTCTGTTGTCGGTCAGTTAATTTCACTTGGAGTAAATAACAGCGGAAATTTAACTGTACAAAATAATTCAGAAATTCAGAATTTTACAAATAGCGGAATTGCAAGTATTTCAGGGACTCTTACTTCTGCCGGCATAGTGGATAACTCTAATGAATTAACGGTTTTAGGTTATGCAGATTTGAATAGTGCTGTAAACAGCGGTACATTAACTCTTAATAACGGTGCAGAAATTACCAGTTTTACAAATACTAAAAACGCTGTAATTTACAATGGTTTGAATGCTGACTATATTAAAAACGAAGGAACTATAGCTCTTAGTAATGGTACAGACAGAGTTGGTGATATATTAAATAATTCCCAAATAAATATAACAAATTCAGCATTTACTCTTGACAATACAATTACTGGAACAGGTAATATTAATATAACAAATTCAAGCTTTACTACAAACGGTGAAATCAGTAATCAAAACATTACGGCAGATAGTTCAACAATGAATTTTGGAAACAATTCAAATGTATTAAATAACTCTGTATTAAATGTAACTAATGGAAGTACAATTAATACAAAAGACGGGGTCTATACAGATTATGTAATGGATGAACTTCATTCCTCCGCTGATTCCAGATATTCAATCGATGTTACACTAACAAAAGAAGAACAGAATGCTGATACTTTCACGCTTGAAAACGGAGGAAGCGGTACAATTTATATATCTTCAATAAATGTTAGTAACGAATGCGACATGAATGAAAAATACATTTTGCAAATAATAAAATCAGCAACTTCTGACGCACCTCAGCTTGATTATGATAATTCTAAAGTCTTAAATCAAGCAGAAGCAATTATGACTAGCGATATTATTCTGGCAAAAGAATTTGGGCTTGCCTCTACAACAACGAAAAATGACAGTTTAGAAATCCGTGGTCTTCAGGATACATTTGTTGCCTGGGCTGAGTACGAAACACCAATCTGGTCTGGTCTTACCGAACAAGAAGACAAAATATTTACTTTTGTAGATGATTCAACAACAATCTTGTCAAAAGATGTTTCTGAACTTAAAGGGATAAACCTTACAATAAACGGAGCAAACAATACATTTGATGTAAATAACAAAGACTTCCTTTCATCTGTGAACGAAAATCAAAATGTAACTATTTCAAACATTAATATTACTAATAACAATGATGAGGCTACAGATAACAAAGGTATATTGAACCTTAATAATGTCAAAACCGATAAAGATATTATTAACAATAATGATTTGAACATGACTGGCGTAGTAGAGCTTGCCAATGTTACCAATAATTCAAAACTATCTTTTGACGGTTCTTTAATGACTGTTAAAGATTTTGAAAACAAGGCAGATATTGATATCAAAGGAAATACTGCAGCTGATAATATTACCAACAGCGGAAACATAAAGGCAGAAGGCGATATTGCAGTAAAAGAAACCGTAAAAAATGAAAAAGATGGTGAAATTACGGTAGACGGCTCCGTATATGCAGACAAAATTGATAACGACGGCAATATGCTGATTAACAATGATGTTAAGGTAACTACAATTTCTAATACCGGTACAGCAATAATCAAAGGTAATACAACAGTAAAAGAAATTACTAATACAGAAGGCAGTGCAGATATTACAGGTAACTTGATTGTTGAAAATATCTACAATGATGAAGTTATGACTGTTACCGGCGATATGGATACATCCAAAATAACTAACCTCGGCACAATAAATGTTAATGAATCAACATTTAACGTTAACGAGATTACGACAGAAGAACGCGGTACAATAAATCTTAAAGATACAGTATTCACCCCTGCTGTCCTTGTAGAAAATCAGGATATAATTGCCCAGGATAGTACAGTTAATCTCTATAATCCGTATGCAGCAGTAAATGACTCGCTAGTATTGAATCAGAGTACAATGAATATCGGTAACTTAACTACAAACCCTCTGAATTTTACTAAATTTGAATTAAATGACGGAAGTACTGTAAATATTAACTCTGCAGCAGTAGATTTTACAACAAATACAATGGGCCGTATTACAGCCGATGAATACGCTCAGGCAGGTGAAGGTACAGTCGTAAATCTCAATTCAATAAACGTATTAAATAATATTGCAAATAATATAACTATGGTTGAGATTCCGTTTGCTGACGAATCTTTCGCAGAAAATGTAAAATATCACGGTCAGAAAACAGTTTATACTCCTGTATATCAATTCGGTGCAAGCTATAATTACAGAGATGGCGATATGGTCTTTGTAAGAGGCGGGTACTTTAACCCGGATACAGGCAAGATAGAATATCCATCAAATCCAAGCGATGCTTTCAACCCTTCTGTTTTAGGAAGTGCAGTTGCAGCTCAGGCTGCTGCAGCATCACAGATGAATCAGACATTTAACTACGCATTCCAGAACAGCGATAACTTTATGCTTATGCCAAGACACATTCGAATGGCAGAAATTAATAAAAATAAAATTGCAATTGCAGGTGTAAATGATGCGGGTGAAAATTTTGAAGCCCAAGAACAGGCAAGTACATGGTATAAACCATACGTAAGCTTTGAAAATATTCCTCTGAAAGACGGGCCAAAAGTTAACAGTATAACCTACGGTTCTCTGTTTGGTTTTGATACGCCGATTAAAGAATGGAAACACGGCTGGGCAAGAACATTCACAGGTTACGGCGGTTATAACGGAGCTAGTATTGATTATAAAAATATAGGCATAAGCCAAAATGGCGGTGTTCTCGGCGGTACTGTAACTTTATACAAAGGCAACTTCTTCAATGCAACAACATTAAGCGCAGGTGCAAACTTGTCAGATATATCTACAATGTACGGCCACGAAGATGCAGTTATGCTTTTGGCAGGAGTTGGCAATAAGACCGGATATAATCTGGAATTTAAAGATGGAAAATTTATAATTCAACCGAACTTAATGCTGGCATACACATTTATAAATACCTTTGATTACAAAAATTCAGCCGGTGCAAAAATCGACTCTGATCCTCTGCACGCAATTCAGGTTGCGCCAGGTGTAAAATTTATTGCAAATACTAAAAACGGCTGGCAGCCATACATAGCTGCTAATGCGGTGATGAACTTTATGGATAAATCAAGAGTAATGGCAGACAATGTCAGACTTCCGGAAATGAGTATTAAACCATTTGTTCAATATGGTGTAGGTATTCAAAAAGTATTTAAGGATAACTTTATGGCATTTGGTTCTGCAATGCTTCAGAGCGGCGGCAGAAACGGTATAACTTTAAATCTCGGGTTAAGATGGGCTCTTGAATTTGGACACCACATAGATATGGTGCAGGCAGAACCTGCGGTCAAAAAATTTGAACTTCTTCCTGATATAGAAGATAAACCGGTATCTGCTACAGAAAAAACTTATGATGTCGTTCAAAATGTTATTGAATTAGATACAGTAAATGAAGCTTCTGCGAATGTTCAACATGTAATTAAAGAAAAATCCGGTGAAAAAGCTGATGTCGTAAAGCTCGAAGTAACAGAGCCGCTTGATAAAGGCCCTTTAATCTTAAAAACAATGAAACTTTAGTAATTGATAGCAGTTTTTAGGCAGTTATCAGACTTGGCCTCAAAGAATTTGTATGCTTTTTCAATCTCATCCAGCTGAAATGTATGTGTTATAAGAAAATCAGTATTGATAATACCTTTAGAAATCATCTCAAGTAGTTTTTTACAATGAACAGCATCAACTCCACCTGTTTTGAAAGTCAAATTTTTGCCGTACATTTCAGGCAAAGGTAAAATCTGGTTTTCCTCATACATTGCAACTACTCCGACAATCGCATTAGGGCGTGCAATTTTCCAGGCAGTTTCAAAAGTGTTTTTTCCTCCGGCAGCTTCTATAACAGAATCTGCGCCTCTGTTTTCAGTAAGCTTTTTAATTTCTTTTTCTATATCACACTGTTGTGGATTGAATACAAAATCAGCAAGTCCTAATTTTAGAGCAAGATTAAGACGAAACTCATCAATATCAATAGCAATTATTTTGCCGGGGTTAAAAGTTCTGGCGCATGCCATAGAGCAGAGTCCTACAGGGCCTGCGCCTATAACAGCAATGAAATCTCCCCGTTGAATTTCACACATCTCAGCTCCGAAGTATCCGCTTGAAAGAATATCTCCAACAAAAAGAGCGTTTTCATAAGTTACGTTATCAGGCAGTTTTGTAAGTCCTGTGTCAGCAAACGGAACCCTGACATATTCTGCCTGACATCCATCTATTTTGCACCCCAGCTCCCAGCCTCCGTTGACGCAGTTATTTATAAACCCTTTTTTGCAAAAATAGCATTCACCGCAAAAAGTTTCACAGTTCGCGCAGACTCTATCTCCAACTTTCAAGTTTGTAATTTCACTTCCGGTTTCTACAACCTCCCCTACAAACTCATGCCCGAGTATAATACCATCTTTAGCCTGCGGTACGAAACCTCTTATAATATGCAAATCGCTTGTGCAGATTGATGATAAGGCAACTTTAACTATAGCATCCCGCGGAGATATTATTTCCGGCTTTTTGCGCTCAGTAAGGCTTATTGCGTGATTTTGATAAACTAATGCTTTCATACTTTTTATTATAAATGAACAATTCTGAAAAGAAATCGTTTATATGATATAATAGGTTAATTAGGAGGGAATTATGAAAAAAACGTTATTAACAGCTGTTGTATTGGGTTTGATAGCAGTAAGTGCACCATTATCAACTCAGGCAGTAACACAGGTATCTCACGATAGAGGATATATCTCTGTAAGCACATCTGCAAATACAGAAGTAGCACCGGATGTGGCAGAAATCTCTTTTGCAGTGCAGACATCTGACACAAAATCAATGCAAAAAGCTACACAATTAAATAAAGAAGCTTCTGACAGGGTTCTTTCAGTTTTGAGCTCAATGCTTAATTCTTCAAATGGGGACTATATTAAAACATCTGATTTCAGTGCTTCACCAATCTATACTTATTCAGGAAGCAAGAGAAATTTAGATAAGTATGAAGTTTCTAACAGAGTAATTGTTCATACAAAATCTCTTGATAAAATAGGTGCAATGATAGATAAAGCGATAGAGGCAGGTGCTACAAATGTAGATAATCTTAACTTCTCTTTATCAACATATGATTCACAGTGCAACGACCTTTTGGGAATTGCTACTAAGAAAGCTCAATCAAGAGCCGGTCTGCTTGCTAAAAACCTTGGTACAACTCTTGACGGTGTACGAACTTTTGATGTAAGCTGCAATGCAAATAATTACAGCAGCCCTAGAATGTATATGGCAAAGAATATGCTTGCTTCTGTGGCAGATGAAGCTGCATCCGGCGGCACTCAAACTTCTATATCAGGCGGCGTAGTAAAAATTTATGCTAACGTAAATGCAAGTTTCTTTGTAAAATAGAACTGAAATATATAACTAAAGCGGGTAGTATATGCTATCCGCTTTTATGTTAAAATACTTTTATGAAAGATAAGAACAAGGTTATTAAAAGAATAGTAAACGCATTAAATGCAAATGATTATGACTCAGCTCGCAAAATAATTGAGAATGATTTAAAGCGTCTCGGGTGCAGTGATGAGTATTATTTTTACCTTGCACTAATAACAGAAAATCTTGAAAAGAAGCGAGAACTTTATACAAAGGCAATAGAGGTAAATCCGGACTTTTTGGATGCGTATATAAATAGAGGTCTTGTTAATAATGAACTGCAGGATTATGAAAACTCTCTGGCAGATTATGACAGGGCAATAGAATTAGATTCAAAGTGCGCACTGGCATATAATAACCGCGGTTATACAAAGTATAAGATGAAAGATTATAAGGGAGCTCTTTCCGACTACAACCGCGCGATACTGTTAAATCCTAAATTCCAGATGGCGCTGGATAATAAAGCACAAATATTTCAGGATGTATGTATTAAGGATGACGAAGACTTTGTTGAAAAGTATTACTTGAGCCTTGGTATTGCTGATGTTAACTCCGGTGCATTTCCGGATGCAATAAGAAATCTTGATGAAGCTATCAGGTTTAACCCAAAGTCGGACATAGCTTATTTTTACAAAGGAATTGCCTGCCACAGTGTTGGTAAAGACGAAGAAGCGTATCAAAATTATACGAAGGCAATTGAACTGAATAAAAAAATGATTGATGCGTATTTTAATAGAGGGCAGCTGATTTTTAATACTAATCCGAAACTAGCGCTGGATGATTTTGTTTCAGCTGTAGCACTGGACCCGAAGTTTATAGATGCTTATTATTCTATTGCTGCAATCCAAAAAAATCTCGGACAGTATGAAGATGCTATAAAAAATCTGGATAAGATTATTGAACTTGAGCCTCACGCAGTTAATGCAAAAGCACTTAAAAAATTAATATTAACAAAGTATTTGAAAAATTAGCGCCAATATGGCTTAAAAAAAGTAATTTCTTGTAAGGTTTCGTCGTAATCGCCGTTAAACCTGATAGCTCTGTCATCAATGAAGGCGCTGGCAAAAGGGTTTTTAACATTTGTGATGTTTGATACGTACCTGTCAAGGTCGTTGTCTATAAGCCATTTAGCAGTAAGCTTGGTGTTTCTGACGGTAAAAATTTCAATTTTGTAGTTTTCAGCGAGCTTTGCTAAAAATTCATGAACGCCTTCTTTAGGCGGAGCAATCTCGTTTTCGTTGTAATTTCCGCAGTAAGTATTTAATACGCCGTCTAAATCAATAGCGATTGTTTTAATCATTTTTTCTCCTTTTAAAATTTATAAACAGCCCTACTGTGAGTAATAGCTGAGTGACAGCTAGTACTATAATGCTGATAAGTAGTATTGATAGTTTTGTCATTAGATATTCTCGTACGGTGCTTATACGCTAGTGGTGCCTAGATAGCATATATCATATTATGTTGATATGGATTTCGAGAAGGAAATATACATAAAATTAGGACAAAATATCAAAAAGTACCGTCTTGCGAAAAATTTTTCGCAAGAAAAACTTTCGGAACTATTAGATGCTAATCCTAAATTCATTGGGCATGTTGAACGAGTTGAACGTTATATAAGTCTAAAAAAGCTTATACAAATTTCACAAATTCTTGATATCCCTTTATATAGCTTTTTCGATTTCAGAAATACAAATTAACCATATTTAATCCTCCAATAGTGCTTATGTAGCAGTGGTGCTTTATAAGTATATAAATATAATAATTGTATGTCAAGTTTTGAGGAATATTTTTATAGGAATATAGCTAATCAAATAAGAAAATATCGTATAGAAAAAGGTTTTTCTCAAGAAGAATTGTCTTATAAATTATCTAAAAATTTGAAGTATATAGGTCATGTAGAACGTTGTGAAAGAAAAATCAGCAATACTGCTATAATTCAACTTTTAGATATGTGGCAGATTACGCCTGCAGATTTTTATGCTTTTGATGAGGTGTATAACTGGAATTAGTATTTATCTTTCCGACAAGTTGATTTTCCTCCTCCTTTTGGAGTATAAATGTATTATGAAGAAGTTTTTGGGAGTGAGTTTAATAGCAGCATTTTTATTGCCGCATCTGACGTTTGCAGCAGATAACGGCGTTGTTACTCTGGACAAAACGACCGTAGAAAAACCGCAGATTACAATTGAGTCCTCTTCAAAGGAATTAAAGGGTTCGCTTCTTGTAAACGACTCTGAAACGCTTGCGCATTTAATTGAAATTCAGAAAGAGCACGATATAAAAGACCTTGAAAAACTCTGGCAGGGAACTGTTGAAAACAATCAGGTAATTGAATTTGCGCTTAAAAAGCTTGCAACCCCCGAATCTCAGCGAAGAATACATTCATCATTAATGGCTAAAACTCTTTCTGCAATCGTTGCGGGCGCGTCTTTTGTTCCGAGTCTTATGGGGGCTAATTACGGCATACAAACTTCGGCGTTTTCAGCAGGAAGACTTGCACAGGGACTGCTTAACAAAAAAACTATGCCTCAGGAAACTCCGTTAACTGATACTGAACTGATTGAACTTGCAAGTATGGTTGAGGATTTGCAGGATTCCTTAATAAGCTCGTATTACAACTACAAAAATACCTTGAGCCAGCTTAAGGATACACGTTCGAAAATGATTTTGTACAGCAGGAATTATTCTAAGGCTCTCACCGGACAAGATGTTCTTGAAATTGCTATTTCATCTTCACTCTACGACGCAATGAGAATACAGGAGTTCCAGTTGGAGCAGTCTGCTAAAAAATATCATATACAGCTTCAAAGGCTCGCCGGAAAAAAGGTCGTTGACGGGCTTGAATTATATCAATATGATTTTAATTCTGTACTTTATAAAGATAATGATGCTGCTAAAAAGAATGGAGGTACAAATGGCAAAAAATAAATTTGTTGTATCTCTTATGCTGGCGGCACTGCTTATGCTTCCTGTTTCAGCGGAGGTAAAACTCGACGATGTAACTACTCCAAAGGATATTTTTTACAGGCTTGGAACAACTGATACTCCTGAAAATAAAATTGATGTTAACAGCAAAGAAGAGGTTAAAGCTCAGATTGTCAAGGAAGAAAAATACTATAGCGAAGGACTTACTTATGCAGATTTAAGCATTAAGAAAATGGCGTTAGAAGTATCAAAATCTGTAGAAGTTGATTACAACGATATGATGGAAGATTTGTCGCTTCTCTGGCAGGGGGCTGCAACAAAAAGTGATACGATAAAATTTGCTATATATAAACTTTCAAATCCTGACAAAGATAAGCCGGATGCAGGTGCAGTAAAAAAAGTTTTGACGACAATAGCAGGTATGTCCACATTTCTAGGTGCTGGAATGGGAAATCCTGTGCTCGCAAGTGCAGCTTTAATTGGCGGAAATACTTTAGGTATTATGTCGCAGGATACAAAGGCTCTAAACTATAAGTATACTCAGGTAACTGATGCTGATATGATAATTCTGGTAAGAAAGGTAGACGAGCTTCAGCAAAAAGTTGTTGACATGTATTATGACTACATGACTGCCAGGCAGCTGTATGATATGACAACAAATATGGTTCAGGAAAGGTATAAAAACTATCAAAATTCTCAGAATTTATCAAAAGAAGTTATTTTGATAACAGATACTTTCTACAGAGAAGCTCTTGATGAACAGGTAAAAGCTCGAGGAAGCTTTTTTGAAAAACGTTCAAGGCTCGAACAGCTTGTAGGTAATGATATTTTCAGACAATTTGAGGCTAATGTTGACGCAAGGAGCGAAAATGGCAGGTCTTAATCTTTACATTTCTTAAAATTTATGGTATTTTAGGGGTAAATTGCCAAGATGGGTAAATTATCAAAAAGGAATTTGTATGTTTAGCAGGAATTTAGAATTTTTAAACAACCTTGCCTTAAAATCAAGGTTAGAGCGTATAACACTGGAAGAATCAAGTAAGAATATGTCATATTGTATGACTCCTTCAAATGATTATTTGCTGATGAAAGATGATGTTCCCTTTGATGATATAAATAATCCTCGCGAGGCAATTAAAGAAACTCTTAGAGCAACAATAAAAAATCCAATGGGGAATAATGATATTATCATTACTTTTGGTATCGGATTGTGTTATATGCTTGATGAAGTCTATAATACATATCCATCCAAAATTATTGTTTATGAACCGGATATAAATGTTTTGCACTTTGTTTTGAATAATGTTGATATTTCGGAACACCTTGCAAGCGGAAGAGTTTTTATTACCGATAATCTTGATGAGTTAATGAAAAAGCTTTCTGAAATCTATATAACTAAAGATAAAGTTGAAGTTGTTTATCTGAAAAACTATGCAATTGTAAAAAGTCCAGAACTTATGGCTTTAACACAAAAAGTTTATGAAACCTGCAGAAGTAAAATCGTTGATGTTAATACAATTACTAAATACTCCAAAAAATGGTTATTGAATACATTGAGAAATATTAATTTAATAAATAATAATTCTTCTGTTTTCAAGCTTTCGGATTTAAAAAATAAATTCAGCGGCCAGACTGCGCTTATAATTGCTGCCGGCCCTTCTTTGAATGAAAATTTGGATAAAATTAAGGCTAACAGGGATAAATTTGTTATATTTGCTGTTAATAAAGTCTTGCGTGTTCTTAGTGCAAATGAAATTGTGCCTGATTTTACGGTTTGTTTGGATGCTTCAAGTATCAATTCTACTTTGACTGGACTTGAGGAATTTTGTGCAAAGACTAACTGTATAATGGATATTAAATCTGACAGTGTTTTGTTTACTAAAAACTTTAAGAGAATGTTTATGTCATTTTCTAAAAATGATATGGTTGTCAAAAAACTTGCAGATTATAATAAACTAGAATGTTATGAGAGCGGAGGGACTGCAACCGCATTAGCACTAGTAGCAGCAGTAAAACTAGGTTTCAGTAAAATTATTTTTACCGGACTTGATATGGCTTTTCAGAATGAAGTTATTTATTCTACCGGTGAGGTTATGAATAAGGTTTCTGATACTCAGATGATTGTTGGAAAAACTCAAAAGAAAATTGTAAAAGTTAAATCAGTTACCGGTGATTTAGTTTATACAAGAGAGGATTATGCTGCATTTATTCAGCATTTTGAAACACTGATTAAGGATTTGGAATGTAAAGAAATCTATAACACCACATCTTTCGGTGCTGCAATTGAAGGAATGAAAAATGTAAGTTTTGATGAACTTCCGTTGTTTTTCTCATCAACAGGAACTCCGTTTATTCTTGGAGAGGCAAAACCTTTTAAGCTGGAAATAGAGGAATGGGCAAAAGAAGAGCTGATGCTTATAAACAATGTTATTTCTGTTCTCTCAAAAGGAGTTTTTTCACCAGCGCTCGTATCAACCATTGTGAAAAGTCCGTTGATGTATCAATATATGCAGGCTGATATTCTAAAGGTTTTGCAATCAAACTTTGAATCAGGCTATGCTGATGAATTTATAGAAAAAGCTAAAGCTGCAATAAAAGTAATAGTGGAAAATCTCCAAAAAAATAGATTAATTTAGGCGGTGTATGATGAAAAAGTTAATTTTATTACTTTCTTGTATTTTATTACAAGTTTCTGCTGCATATGCGGCATCCCAGCTTCACGTTGTTGCAATGGATGAGTTTAAGACAGATAAACCTTCAAAAAATATTAGTGTGCGTGTTCTTGAACCTTCTGAGCTAGGCAGATATCAAATTGGAACTAACGCAGTGCTCAACTGTCAGGTGCTGAGAATAGTTGACCCTAAGAGAGGTAAAAGAAATGCAACATTTTTTGTGAAACCTGTATCGTACACTGATGGAGCAGAAAAAGTTTCTATTGAAGAAGAAATGTATGGTAAATACTCAAAATTTGTACTTTCAAAAGAAGAATTAAAGAAAATACCACCTTTTAAGGTTATGAAAAATGCTGCCTTAATGGTTGGTAACTATTTTATTAAGGGCATTTCAATTGCGTATCATTTCGGTGAAGGTTTTGTCAAGAATGAGAAAGATAACCGCTTTAAATCAGGTGTAACTAATGCATATGAAGAATCTCCACTTTCATATATCGGCGAGGGAGAACAGCTTGATATAAAGGTTGGTGATGACTTCTATCTTGTATTCAAGACAGAAGAGGATGTTGAAGAACCTAATTACACATATACACCGGCAGAAGAATAATGGATAGAGTCTATCTTTAGCCAAGCGAGTCTAGTATATGATCTACCAATCCAGCAATACCATCTGCTGCGTTGCTTATTCCTTGTCCTATTGCGTCAGCTGCACTTGTACCAAGGTCAATAAGTTGTTCTCCAGTATGGCCGAAAACTTCGCCTAGCGAATCATCAACACTTGTACCAGGAATGTGCGAAGCTACATTATCGGGCGGTATGATTGGTCCCATAGATGAACCGGCCAAGATTCCAAGTGCACTTGCAGCAGGCAATGTTTTTCTTGCAATATTTCTTGCTTTGTTTGTATTCTGTACATTTAATATCGGATTAATCTTACTAATAGAAACCATACTAACTCCTTTCATTTATTGGCAAGTATAAAATAAAATTATATAAAAAGTCAATATGTTTTTCTTTTGTGCATGTTATTTGTTAAATTTTGTAAAATTTTTTTAGTTTATACTTGTATATTGTCTTTATCCTAAATATCATTAGCTTGTAAACCCAATCAATTTTATAAAGGATATGTGTATGCAAGTTTTACCAGTTAGAATTTATTCAAACAAGTACTCTTGTCAAAAAAATAATTTTAATTCTACTTCATCTATTAATTTTAAAGGTTTTGATGCATCAACTTTTTTAATTATGCAGGTTGCTAGGAATGGATATCAAGCATTGCATTCTAGAAAAACAAGTGAATTTATACGAGCTTTAGAATACGGGGTAGACTCTCCTTATTCAGAAAACTTTCCTAATGTTGTTAATGCTTTAACCAAGACTCCCGATGCATTATATAGTGAAAACAAAGGGTGGTTGTACTGGTTAAATGACCGTTTGCCTCATATTTCGGAATTGCGAATAAGAGCTCTAGATAATCTTTCATATATAAATGATAATAGCAGAGTTAATATTCAAACGAAAAAAGATTTTATAAAGAGTCTTTTTGATAACGGACATGAAGTATCGGTTTTATTGGCAGAACAAATGAGTGGTTTAGATAATAGTATATATAAATCATTTAAAGAAGAAATTCTTGATATATGTTTTTTTTCAAGAAATTATAATCGAATAAGAGGTTCAGCCCCTCCTTATGATTCAGGTTCTTTAATTGCAAATGATGAACGAAGACCATATTTTGTATATTGTTGGTTAATTGACTCACTTAAAGAAGCTGGTAAATATAATCCAAAAGAAATGACAAAGAAGTTTGAAGCATCTTATAATAATTTAAAATTTCTTGCATATCAAGACACATATGATTTTGCAAGTTATATCAGAAGTAGAAGAGGTACAATAAACCAATGTAAAAATATTATATTATCAACACTGAGGGATGTGGAATCAAGCCATAGTAACGATGATTATACAAAAGATGTTTTACAAGAATTTATGGATGATTATAATGAAAATATACGTGATATTTGATAGTATCGGTAATAGGATAAATAATATATTATGAAAATTCAAGCCTGCTATAATATTATTCATAGAAACCCATTTAGTAGACAAGCTGTGTTTAGGGGTGATAGTATCTCTAGTGAGAATGATACTATAATAATTTCACAGAAAGAATATAGAAAATATAAAAGAGGGATCATAGAAAATTGGATAATGGCTTCTATTCTTTTTGGGGGGCTCATTTATTCTATTTTTAGTCGGAGATAGTTATATGAAAATTTTACCAATTATCTACAAAAATTATAATAGTAATTATCATAATTCTTATAAAGGAGTTGTTTATGATAATGAGAAGCAATATGTTACTATATCAAAAGATGAATATCGCCGATTACAAAATGGAAAATATATAGGATATGTATTAAGTGGTGCATTGGGATGGTTTGCGATAGATATGATAAGGCTTTTTTTTAAGAAGTGATACTCCCATATTTGAATTATGAATTTAACTATTGATGGCAATCATATAACTTTTTCTTCCGGCTTAAATCGGGCTCTTACCAGAAGCTGTAATCAGATAAATGTCAAATATGTTGAAACTTTACTACAGAACAAGAGTGTCAGTGCAGATTTTCAAATGAATAAGACCGCAGCTTTTTGTTTACAAAAAATTTCTGAAATATTTGATGTTTTAAAGACAAAAACCCGTCTAAAAATTTTTGATTTAAAAGCCCCAAATATAAGAATTTATAATAGACAAAGTTTGATTTTTCCATTTCAAGGATACGGGTTTTGTATTCCTGAATCAAGAAAAGTCTTGAAAGAGGAATTACCCTATGAAACCGGCTCTATATTTTATGATGATAAATGCTCTATTGAGGAGTTGAATAATAAATTAGATGAAAGTTATTCAAATGACGAGCGCAGTTCTTCTCATTATCTTTCACCTTTTATCCATGAAATAATGCATGGCGTTTATGTTGATTACATATATAAAAAATATGGTTATGAAGGTCAATGCCCGTATACACGCAAAAAATACTCAAAAGAACAGAATTTTGGCTTGAAAATAATGGATATTCTACAGCAGAAAGTATTCAGCAGAGAAGAAAATGAAATTATAAAAAACAATCTGGGATTGTATTCTTTATCACCGGAAAATCAGTATCATGAAGTTTTTGCAGAAACTTTTACTAAAATTATTTGTAATTGTCTATCTCCACAAGACTCATTACCTGTAAAAAATCCACTGGAAGAAATGAAAAGTTTACCCTGTGAGTTTTTAAGAATTCTGGCAAAGTTGTTCTAATGAATCATATAAGTAGCATTTGAGCCAAGGACTTTGTCTTTTAGACGTTTGAAGCCTTTGCCGTAAATATATTTCATCTGTTCGACGAGGTTTTCTTCCACGTCAATCAAATACATATCATGAACAATAAATTCTTTTATAATAAATACAATTCCCTTGTTTTTTGTCCAAATTATATTAGTGTCTGAAATATCATTTTTTAGTGAAGAAATCTTTCCAACAATACCTTCGCTGTCATCAGCCGCTATAATAATCATTCTTCCGCCGAGTGAGAGCTCAATATCTCTTCCGAATGCGTGTTCAAAAACAAGCCCGAAACGTGAATTAAAATTGTCATATCCTACAATTCTTATTTCTACATTCCTATTGTAAGCATTTAGAAGTTCTTTTTCAAAAATTTTGAAATCCTGAGACCAAATTTCCATATAAATTTCTCGTTTTGCATTCTGGATAACTTCTATAACCTTATCCTGGATGTTTTGTTTGCCGTTTACTGTAATAATAGGTTCGTTATAATTATCTTTAACCTCCGGCAGATGCTTATCAAGATAATTTATAGTGGAGTTAATTTTTTTCATATAGCTTGATGTAAGCTGTTTAGGTCTTATCGGAGTATATGTTACAGGCTTTGTGTTAGCAGATACAACAACTTTTTTTTCTTCAAGAACTTTTAAGGTGTCGTACGTCCTTGACTGAGGAATATTTGCAAGCTTAGAAACCTCATACCCTGTCGCAGGATATTTTTTTAGAAGCGCAATATAAACCTTTGCCTCATATGTATTAAATCCTATTTCCTTTAGTTTTTCTACCAGATCCGCCATATTTTGATTGTAACATTCCTTTACAAAAAGTCAATTTATAGAGCCGGAATAACTTTATATATATAAGGTTAGTTTTAAATAGGTTAGGTTTAATATGACACTTCCAATCAATTCACTTGCGAATATGGAATATATGCTTTACGGCGGTGCACTTGGCGCAAACCCGAATTGCCCGAGTTATGCGAACGGTTATAAAGCTGTAAACAATAATAATTATTATAATCCTTATATGCAACAGTATCAAAATGGAACTTCATATGTACCTTCTTCCAATATTGGTATTAATCCGCAGGCTATACAGAATAGTTATAATAATACACCTCAGCTTAGACAAGGATATCCGAAACAGGCAGTTTCTAAAAATGACATTAATACCCTTGCCAAGTTTTATGAAGATGCAAACACTTATGTTCAAAAATGGGGCGACATAGGTACAAGCGCTTTAATGATTGGTATGATGGAAAATTCTCAGGTGATTAAGCATCCTCTAAACTCTTTCAGAGCAATGGGTGTTACTAATAAGATTTTTGATAAATCAAATCCTGCAGTACAAGCATTATGGAAAAAGAACCCGGAATTAATGCAAAAGGCGTATGGGCAGCTGCATGCAGTAAACAGAATGGCGCAGCCAAAATTTTCTTTTGTTCAAAAGTGGTTCCAGAAGCCAATAAGTGAGGCTTCAAGACAGGAGCTTGAAAAGATAATGGCTGATGCAATTAAATCCGGGGACGAAAAGGCTATTTTAAGAGCTTCAGAAACTTTAAAAGCATCAAGAGGTATGGATGGCTATCTTCCAACTCTATGGAACAAAATTACCGGTGGAAAGAACTTAACACCTCAAGAAAGAATTGCTAAAAAGGCGGCAGATATAGAAAAAGCTGTAAATGCTCCGGCTGCTGTTAGACCAGGTATGACTGGTTTATTAAAACAGGGTCTTAAAGAAGGTAAGACATTCGCTTTATTTGGAATGTTGATTGATTCACCTAAAATTATTTCTGCGTACCAAAATGGCGGAATTGGTTCAGCAATTACGCAAACATTCCAGACAGGTGTAAGATCAGTTGCAGATGGTATCGGATGGACTCTCGGCCGTGCAGTAGGTACTGCTGTTGGTACAAAAGTCGGTGCAGCAATAGGTACAGCGGTATGTCCGGGATTAGGAACAGCTGTAGGTGCAGTAATTGGCTTCCTCGGCGGTGCTGCCGGTTCAATTCTGGCAAGTAAATTTACCCATAGCTTGATGCCTACAGATGAAGCAACAAAGCTAGAAGCAGAAAAACAGAAGAAAACTCCAGAGGGCAATGCGCAGTTACTGTCATTAGTTTTGCAAAAAGTTCAGGCAGGAGAAAAAGTTCCTGACAAAGTTCTAGCATCAGCTCAAAATGTAGCAGCAGCTTTGAGTGCATAAAAAGTTTTTGATATCCTATTAATTAACCTATATAATCCCTTCTTTATGTTAAAATCACAAAGAGGGGTTTTTATTATGAGAAGTGACAATATTAAAAAAGGTATAGCAAGAACACCGCATAGAAGTTTATTGATGGCGTCAGGAGTTTCCAAAGAAAATATGCAGGCTCCATTTATCGGGATTGCAAGCTCTTTTTCTGATTTAGTTCCGGGGCATGTCGGAATGCGTGATTTGGAACGGCAGATAGAAAAAGGTATCCATACTGCCGGCGGACAGGCTTTTATATTTGGTGTTCCTGCTGTTTGTGACGGAATCGCAATGGGGCACTGTGGAATGCAATACTCGCTTCCATCAAGGGATTTGATAGCAGATTGTATAGAAACTGTTGCGAATGCCCATCAGCTTGACGGCCTTGTACTTCTGTCAAATTGTGACAAAATAACTCCCGGAATGCTTATTGCAGCTGCAAGAATTAATATACCTTGCATAATAGTGACAGCAGGCCCGATGTTGGATGGAGAAAGCAGATGCGAAAAGCTTACAATGATTAAAGGGGCGTTTGAAGCAATCGGAAAATTTAGAAATGGAGAGATTACGGAAGAAAGACTTCTTGAATTAGAGGAGGCGTCATGCCCTTCAGCAGGAGCCTGTCAGGGACTTTATACCGCAAATACAATGGCTTGTTTAACGGAAATTATCGGAATGAGTCTTCCATATTGTGCAACGTCAGCGGCAGTTTCTTCTCAAAAACGCAGAATTGCTTTTGAAAGCGGAATGCAGATTGTAGATTGGGTAAAAGATTATAAAAAACCGCTTGATATTATTACAAGAGATTCTTTAAGAAACGCTATTATTGCAGATTTAGCTATGGGCGGATCTACAAACTCGTTTTTGCATATTCTTGCAGTTGCAAATGCTGCGGGAATTGATGTTTCGCTTAAAGACTTTGAAGAACTCTCGCATAAAATTCACCAGTTTGTAAAATTGGAACCGTCGTCAAACATTACAATGACAGCTTTTCATAATGCAGGCGGTATTCCGGCAGTTGCGGATGAGCTTGTTAAAAGCGTACCGGAGTATAAAGGAGGAAAATATAAAGGTGTGTATGTTGACCGCTCTGTAATTCATCCTTATTCAGAACCTTTTAATACAAAACCCGGGCTTGGAATTCTTTATGGAAATATTGCGCCGGAGGGTTCGGTAATTAAGATTTCTGCCGTGGATGAAAGCTGTTACGAGTTTGTTGGTACAGCTAAAACTTTTGATTCTGAAGAAGAGGCAATGGAAGCGCTTGAAAACGATAAAATAAAAGAGGGTGATGTTATCGTAATCCGTTATGAAGGCCCTAAGGGCGGCCCTGGCATGAGGGAAATGCTTGCACCAACTTCGCTTCTTGTCGGAAAAGGGCTTGGTACTAAAGCTGCTTTAATCACTGATGGCCGTTTCTCGGGCGGAACAAGAGGAATATGTGTCGGACACATTTGCCCTGAAGCAGCTAACGGCGGAGTTATTGCCCTCATCAAAGACGGTGATAAAATTAGAATTGATATAAATAAAAGATTGCTTGATTTGATGGTTTCTGATGAGGAATTAGTAGAACGCCGTAAGTCTTTAAAAGAGTTTGTATCAAAAGCAAAAGGATATCTCGGCAAATATTCAAGAACAGTTCAGGATGCAAGCCATGGCGCAATTGTTTAAAGAAGAATTAAGAAAAGAGATAAAAGCTAAACGAAAGCTTATTAATATTGATTGTCAAATGCTTGTGGAAAATTTAATGAAAACACAAGAATATAAGCGGGCAAAGAATATCATGATTTTCTATCCGTTGAAAGATGAAGTAAATCTTCTTTCTCTGCTAAAGGACAAGACAAAAAAGTTTTATCTCCCTAAGATTGATGGAGAAAATTTGTTGTGCTGCCCTTATGGAGAAGGAGATGAACTTTGTGTATCCTGCTTTAAGACATTTGAACCTGTTACAGAGGCTTGTGATAAAAATATAGTAGATTTTGTAATTGTTCCGGCGTTATGCTGTGATAAAAATAATTACCGTCTAGGATACGGGGGCGGTTTTTATGATAGGTTTTTGAAGGATTTTAGAGGCAAAAAAGTCGTCTGTCTGCCGGAAGAATTAATTGTAGAAACTGTTTATCCAGAAGCTCATGATATTCCGGTCGATTTAATCATAACTACGAGCGGGCAGCTTTAAGGTTAAGGTTGACTTGTGGCTATTTGGCTATCGTCAACCATCTACTTGCCTATTGGAAATTATATGTGAAAGAACGCTGGATAGCAGAGTCAACAGCACCTTGAGCTGACTGCATTTCTGCATCAACCATTTTGAGCCTGTTCTGGTATTCCTGCATTTGCAAATCAAGTTTCTTTTCCAAAATAATAAGCTTATCTCTTCTTGCCTCTAGCTGCTTAACCGCAGGGTTGTCGGGATCCAAATCATTTCCGAGAGCCATTATCTCATCAGAAGAAGCAACCAGCTCCATTTTTGCTGAAGCAATCCATTGAATTTTAGTTTCCAGCGTTATCTTATACGCTGTGAGATACATCATTCTGAAACTGGAGGCAATTAATCCCATAATCTGTTCCTTTTACCTTGTTTCGTTTAAATTCTTGCCTTTCAGGAATGTGTGTTCATTACTTTCTGCAATCAAACTTTCCATTTTATGGAGCTGATGCTTGTGGTAGTTTACCCTATACTTTGCCATCTTTAACTTTTGTCTGATGGTAAGCATATCCTTAAGACTTGAAAGTAAACTAACGGCCAGTGCTTTAAACGGATTTTTTCGTTTAAAAAACGATCTGGTAAAATTCATAAAATTCACTAACCGTTTCATACTATCTTGTAGTTCTTCACGCATAAGTATTTACTCCTATACGATCTAAGCCTACATGTATTATAAAACATGTGAACTTAAATAATTGCCTGTTTTTTAGTTTATTTGTAACATTTGTTAACATATTATTTTGAACTAGTCCTATTGCCGGTGATACTATTAAATATAAACCTGTTTTTATAATATTCTTCTTTTACTACATTATTATTTATCGGCATTTTTTTCAAAAACTTTAGCTCTTTCCTGTTATAGTAGCGTAATTCGTTACAAAAATTTACAAGTGACGCTAAAGATTTTACTAAAGCGTTATTTAGAACAATATCAAGCATTATTCTGAAAAAAGTGCGTCCTTGCATGTTATCTTCTCCTCCCTCTCCTTGAGGAGAGGGGCGGGGGTAGGAGTCAACCAGCCCCGAGTTAATTATCATAAGTCTTGAATATCTTTGCTTGCAGACTCAATATCGTCTTTAAGCATTTTTCTAACAATATCACCTTGAGTATCAAGCATTTTACAAACAGTTTCAATGTTAGCAACTTTTTGCGAAAGAATTGTATCAGCATTTGAAACAATGTTGCTTGAAACTGTTTGATAAGCAGAAAGCGCAGCAGAAGAAGTTCCCTGCATTAAGTTGCCCATAACAACCGCAGGCAGCCCAAATTCTCCCAGATAAGGCGCTGCTGCTGTCATAATGCCGCCCCATCCAGAAACTATACCAGCAAGAGGCATTAAAATATTAGCCGCTCCAATGCCGTATCCATTAGCTGTTCCTATACCGTAAGCAGCAGTACTTGCAATGTCTGCAATGCTTCCAATACCGGATGCATAACCTGTAGTTGCTCCGTCAGAAGAGCCAAAACCGGATAATAAATCTCCAATACCGGACGCTCCTCCTGTAGTATAACCGCTTTGTCTGTAACCGTAGTTAGCTGCATAACCGCTTGGAAAGCCTGAATAATTTCCTAATGAATTAACGCCGAATGATGAATAAGTTCCGGTTGTTCCTCCGGCTCCGCCGTTATATTGAGTCCAATAAGAAGTTCCGGGAATATTCATAGCGCTAGTGCCGCCAAGTGTTGTCATGAAAGCTGATGGTGCAAACAAACTTGCAAGCTGGTATAGAAAACCTCCTGCAGCTTCAAAACCTGTGCCGGAACTTGCAGAGCCGGAAACAGTTAAATCTCTTAAACGGTCATATGTTTCATACAGCATAACCTTGGCGTCTGCAGAGGCTGCGCCGTATTTGTTTGCTATTACTAAGTATCCATCGTTTTTGTATGACATAAATTCCTCTTGTTATTTAACTGTATTTACTCTATGTCCTAGCCGCCGAATGTCTTGAAGGAGTCTTCAATGTTGTCTTTAACAACCTTAGAAACTGCATCAATTTCTGTAGAAAGAGCATTTTGTTCTGTATCAAGCTGTTTTAACCTTAATTCAAGCTGCTGGTCTTCCTGCTGAATTAATGATGTTTTTACGTTAATATCCTGCACCATTTTGTCGTACTGTGCATTTTCATAATTATACTGATTCATAGCATCTTTATAAGCGTCATCATCGGTTACTGTTTCTACGTTAAGCGTATATGTTACAGAGTCATCTTCAAATCTTACAGAAGTGAATCTGCCGTTACCATCTGTTTCAAGAAGAGCTTTAACAGTATCATATTTTTTTTGTTTAATATAACTTGCATTATAGTATGAAAGCTGTTTTTGACCATCAATATTGTTAATACCGCTGCCGCTTGCATATGATTTGTTTAAGTCGGCAAAAGTTGTGTAATAAGTAGTGCCGTTCATCTTAAATGAATATATACCGCCGGTGTATTCACCATTTTCGTTAAAGCAGTCAAGGATTGAAGAGTCAATCTCCTGTTCTTTCATGTCTTTTACAATCTGGTTTAATTCAGCTTTTTGGTCATCAGTAAGGTCTGTTAACAGTGTAAGTTCACAGTTTCCAATATAAGTTGGTCTGCGTAAGCCTTCATAAGCTTTCTCTGCCTGCTGATATGTTTGAAGAGCCTGAAATTCCACTGCTTGCAGCGCAGTAATCTGTGCATCGTATTTATCTGCAATAGCTGTTATAGAATTATCTCCTGAAGTAGCGTAAACAGGAAGTACTGTTTTTGTACCGCCGGAAGATCCGCCGTAAAGATTTCTTAAATCAGATTTTAACGCGATATTTCCATTTTCATCCATGTAAACATTTGCGTAATCAGCCTGAACATCTTCTGACATTGCACCTTCTTCAACTAACCTGTCAATAGCAGCTTTTGCGATAGCCTGTTTGTCTGCGGATAGTTTATTGTAGCCTGTAAACGTTGTAGGCCCTTTAGTTGACTGTTTAGGAGAAAGTTTTGTCTTATCTCCAGTATATTCTGTACCGTCTGTATTATAGTATTTACCGTCTTTCATGTAACAGGTAGACTGATCATCGGAGTTTTCATATATCGGATATTTTTTACCATCGACTTCAAACATTTCCTGAATGGTTTGTGTAACACTATATGTGTTATTGTCAGTATCATAATCACATTTTGAAACTCCGGTAAAACTATCTATATCAGCATAGTTTGCCAGAACAGCTGCTTCATCCTGCTTAGCTTTTGTTGCGGCTTTTGCCTCTTCATATTCTTTTTTTGTTTCTGTAACAAGTCGGAGCGCTGTTTCTATCTGATCAGCACTTGCTTCTGTTCCGCTCTGGAACTGTACCTGCGGATCGTTTAATTTCTTTTCTGAACCGGTATAGACATTTGTTTCAGTGTATCTGGTTACAACATAATTGTAGTCTTCTTCAGGGTTTGCCAGCTGTTCCCAGTTTTCAATAACGTAGTCATTAGCCCCGTCAGAATATGAGTACTGCTGCTTAGTATAATCAGCTGTACTCGGAGGTACAGGTACATTAAGCCCCAGCATCTGATTAAATAAATTAGCGCTCTGATTGGATAATACAGTTCTGGCTTGATTTATCTGCTGTCCTTCGTATTCACAATTTGATTTACGCGCGACCAGTGCTAAATATCTGGCTTGCGATGCTGCCATACCCATAGTGGTATCTCCTATTTATAATATTTCTATGATTGTTTTAATGGGATATTACCTGAAGTCAATCTCTTATAATAGCATTATATATTATTTTTACAAAATTTAATAAAGCTCAGAAAAATAAATCATTCGTTTATACTAGGTTTTCTTTTAAAAATCATACATATATGGTACAATTATTTAATGAAGTTTTTACTTTACCTTTTTTGTATTCTAATATTTTTCCCTTCTTCCTGTTCTGCAATAGAGGAGGTTATTCTTAATATTGACGATAATAACGCGCCTGAACCAAAAGCTGAAAAAATCTTTGATGAAGATGATAAATTTACATTGTATGAAAAAATACAGGATATCAAGGCTAAAGAGGTTAAAGATACAAACAGTACTGCATATCTTTTAGACGGAATTTTGACAAAAAAGTTTGAAGCAGGTCCTCTTGAAACTATGCATTTCTTTGGTTATTACCGCGGGGCAGTAAATATTGATGTGTCTAATGGCGCTGATTCCGTTTATGATTTCAGTGCAATTCAGGCAGGAATAAACGGTAAGTTTCGGGGTGGTAAAAACTATTATGAAGCAAGACTAAGATTTGATCCTCTTGATGGTTATTCATTCCTGCAGGGCTTACCGGCTGATATATATGTCGCGAATGCTTCGATTCCGCATCATACTGTAATTATAGGTAATACAAGAACTCCAACAGGTTATGAAGGGTCAAGATCTGATTCCATTATTCCTTTTGTTGCGCGCGCACAAATCGCCAGAAATTTTGGCAATACTCGTAAAGTCGGTATAAGGGTTAAAGGTAATTATGACCTAATTGAATATGATTTAGGGGGATATAGTTCTGATACTTATTTTAGAAGTTTTTTCCCAGGGACAGAGTTTTCCGGCTGGGTTACTCTAAAACCTCTCGGAAAAACAAAAGGCAAGTATGGTAAATTAAACCTCGGCGGCGGCTTAACTGCCGGCAAAAATGGCACAGATTATACTGTATCCGGACTTTATGCGGGATATGAATATAAAAACTTTATGGCAAATTTTGAGTACGCTTATGCTGATGGGTATAACGGGGCAAGAACTATTTCGTCAAATAAAGCAGAAGGTTTCTATACAACTGCGGGATATAAAATTACTCCAAGAATTCAGGTCTTGGCCAGATATGATCAATATACACCGGATAAAGACTTCTCTGATGATATAAGACGTGAGTATTCTGCAGGGGTTAATTATTTTATAAAAGGCCAGGCCTTGAAATTAATGCTAAATTATGTTTTCTGCCAGAATGATTTATTTGAGGATTCCCATCGTGTAATTCTCGGCACTCAGCTTATGCTCTAGGCTGTATATTTGTCTAAAGATATAAATCCGCTAAGTGTCGGACTGTTTGCACTATACTTCTGAACAGCAACTTTGTTGCTGCAGTTGCCCTCAACCGTTTCAAAAGAACCATCGGAATTTACTTTTGTAACAATACCGGTGTGCGACTTTCCGCCGTTCTTTTCTATCATAATATCACCCGGTTTTATGTTTTGTGCTATATATGAAGCTTTGCCGCTCGAAGGTACTTTCCGGTAACACCCGTTCTTTTCTCCCCATTCCCTTAAGCCATTTACCGAACTGATGTGTGTAAAAGAAGGAAGTCTGCTGCCATAGGTTTGTTTGAGGTTATAAGAAACAAAATCTGCACACCAAGGCTGCTTTAAGCCTCGGGAGAATAATCTGTTACCTTCTGAGTCGGAATTTACCTTGCCGACATAGCTTTTTGCTCTTTCTACTAAATTCATTTTTATAGGGCTGCTTGTGGTTGTACGACTAAAAGTATCACCTATTTGCGGAGGTGAATAAAAACTTGAGCTGCTGAAAATATTATTATTCCAATTAAAATTAGTGTTAGGTAGTGTAAAAGAATTATTCCAAATGGGGCTGTTCCAGCTAAACATTTGAGAAAGATTGAATGGCATAAAGTTGAAATTGAACAACGACGGCATATTCCAATTAAACGGCATAAATTGATTAAACATGCCAAAAGATGGGGTAAACCAATTATTTAACCCATTCGAAATGTAGCTCATATTCAGATTTTGAAAGTTGTTGTAGAATGTCATGACAATTATTCCTAAATATATAAAGTATATATCAAGGATATTCTTGCCTTTTTGTAACAAAACTTAAAAAAAGTGACTATATTTATTTATAAAAGATTTATGTTTGTCAATGATTTTCGCGTATTGTTTAGCCTCATCTTTTGAACAACTATTCATAAGTGTTTCATAGTGTATAATTTCTTCTTCCATTTTACGGATTTTTTGCATGAAGTTTTCTCGTTTTGCAAATATTAAACCATAATATCCGCATCCTTCCGGAAGAAAAGCAAAAGGTGATGAGGGGTAATTAGTACATTCCTGAGGTTTATCAGGATTAATACAGAGTTTATTTTTAAGAAATTTACAGGAGCAGAAAGTAATATCCTCACGCTTTTCTACTGGTATTAACATTGCTTCAAACTCTTTTGTCAAGGTTTGAATGCCATCTCTATAGATAATTCTTTTAGAAAAATCTACAGCAATTTTATTGCAGCAAGCTCCGCATTTGAAACAATAATTATTTTCCATACTTACAATATTATACATTTAATAAAGGATTGGCAAAGGGGGAAAAATGTAATATTATGATATTATAAAATAGAGGAGATATAACATGAAGAGAATAGTTTTAACTTTAGGATTGCTTGCAGCTGTAAATTGTGCAGCTATGGCTGACGGAAATGCTTTTACTCCGTTAAATTTCAATGATACTCAATACGGAAGTACTACAACAACTACAACTTCAACAAAATCAGCTCCTGCAGCTTCTTCTGCTGAAGGTGATGCTGTTGGCAACGGCAATATTCAAAATGCTATTTTACAGCTTGACAATGCTCAAGTTGACATTCGCAATGATTTGTTAAACTGCAAGACAAAATATGCAGATGTTGATGCTCAATACAAGCTTGTTAAGACAGAAAGAAAAGCTCTAAAAAAACAGGTTTCTACAATTGAGAAAAGAATTAAAGAGATTGATAAGGCAAAAGAAAAAATTAGAAAAAATATGCTGTAATAAAAAAGAGGGCCGATGCCCTCTTTTTTATTGTTTAGGCTGCTGGAACAGCGGTGTGCTTCTGTTTTGCATACAAACTCCGAACTGACAACTTGAATTATAGCTATAGTCGCTTTCAGCCGGAGCAAATTCTCTAATCTGCTGACCGATATCGCTTCTATCAATTGGTCTGAGGCGAGCCTCAGGAGTTCCAGAAAACTCATTTATGTTTGTTTTAGGGTTGTAAATAGGTGAAACCTGTTCTCTAAATCCAGGCAGAGAACATACAGCTGCACCGTCTTCAACAGGACACATAGCATATGCAGGCATTACTAAAAACATAGCAAATAATATTAAATACTTTTTCATAAAAATCTCCTTTACCTTAATATTGTAAATGCCAATCTTAAAAGAACATTCCCGCTTTGGTTTAGGTAGAAATGTTATATTTCTTTTTACATTATTTGAAGGATGTAGATAAAATGTGTATGATGGTAGTATAATAGAAAACGGGATTGTGGAGGTGTTTTAATTGTACGCTTATCAACAGCAGAAGACAGCTAACAGATTGCATGTTGTTCCTGACAGAAAACGGGCTTCAAATGTTGTAATAAAGCATTCGAAAAAGAAGAATAATCCGGTAAAAGATTTATTTAGAATGCTCGTAGTATTTTCTTTTCTTGCTGCATTTATGTATTTTGTATTTCCAACATCATACGGTCGTTTAATTAATAACGTATTTTTTCAGCGTGCTATCCCAATAAATACCGGTGAACCTGCTAATATGGCAGTAAAAAAATGGAGTAAGCCGGTTGCTGCTGATATGTATTCAATAGCAAACCCGGTAACAAATTACTTAAGCAATGATATGTTTAAAAATCGTTTGCTTCTGACTCCTACAATACAAAAAACTCATAGTGAAGTTACTACAATGTATCATACAAATGAAATGTCTGGCTTAAAATCACAGCTTGAGGGATTAATGGCTCAATATCCTATGATTAAACCGGCAATCTATGTATGGGAATATGAAAATGGAAAGTTTGTAGATATTAATGGTGACAGCCTATATTCTGCTGCAAGTATTATTAAACTTCCGGTACTTATACGTTTGTTTAAATCAATAGAAGCAAAACAAATGACAATCTATGATGATATGCTTCTTACAGATTATTATCAATCTCCAGGCTCAGGAAATTTACAGTACGCTCAGACAGGACGAAAATATTCTCTTGACCAGCTTGCTAAAACAATGATTCAAGATTCTGACAATACTTCTACCAACATGATTATGGCTAAACTCGGCGGTATGGATGATATAAATGCGGGACTTAGAGATTGGGGAATCTCTAAAACATATGTAAGAACCTGGCTTCCTGATTTAACTGGAACGAATAAAACAACTGCTAAGGATATGGCGAAATTACTTTATAATCTGGATAACCCTGGATTTTTAAATATTAACTCAAGAGAATATATTATAGATTATATGAGTCATGTTAAAAATAACAGACTTATAGCTGCGGGTTTAGGTGATGGAGCGCTTTTTGTACATAAAACAGGTGATATCGGCACAATGCTTGGTGATGCAGGTATTGTATATGCACAAAACGGAAAGAAATACATTGTTGTAATTTTGGCAAATCGTCCGCACAATGCACCTCAAGGAAAAGACTTTATAGTAAAAGCATCAAGCCTCATATATAAGGCAATCGTCGGAGGGTAAAATAAACCCTGTTCATTATTAATAAATGTAACAATTTGTCTAATATTTGCGCAATTTTGCGCAAATATTTTTATGTTTAAATTTTTTAATAGTATGATTGATGTACAGTCGAAAGAGTAGGTGTATTTATGAAAAAATTAAAGAAATCCGCGGTCGTTTTATGCGCAGTGTTTGCTTCAATGCAGATTACTATGGCAGGACAGTTTGACGGGGTAGATGTTGGTTTGGGCAAAGACTTTGGCGGTTCTCAAATTAATCATGCTACGGACGGTTTGGTAGGTATTACCGGTAATGGTACGGGAAATGTAGGTCTGGATTTTAATTCTAATACACATATTAATTGGGATAATTTAAATGTCGGCAGGGGCGAATCTTTGAATTTTAATGCTGTGGATGGGGCAAATAATTTAACAATTTTGAATACTGTAAATAAAGGTATGACAAATGTTTATGGTTCTATTAATGCTAACTCTGGTATAGGTCAGTTAATTATTGCTAACCCGAATGGCGTTTTATTTGATGGGGCTTCGTTTACAACAGCTGGCGATGCAATGATAACAACAAAAGATTTAACCGGTGTTAAAGCAGAAGATTTAGCAAAATTTGATATAAAGAACGAAAAATTCTCAAATCTTTATAATGATGAAGGAAAATTAATTCCTATAGAAATAAGAAACGGCTCTACATTTAATGTCGGCGGAGATTATAGTATTGTTGCAGCAGGTATCAAAGCTGCAAACTCAACTATAACAGCTAAAAATGTAAAACTTATTACTGCAAACGGTCAGGATTATCTGGCATTAAATCAAAAAGCACCTACAAAACATCAGGAAGTTACAAAATTAACTGCAATGAATATTAATGGCAATTTATATGTAACAAACGAAGCAGGTGCTCTTAGCATTGAAAATGGCGGTAATATTAATGGAAATGTGAAAATTAATACTGAAGGCAATGTTAATTTGAATAAAGTTAATGATGGTAAGAAACTTACAATCAAGGGTGATGTTGATGTTAAAGGCAACGGGGCCAGAATGTATTTGAGAAATGCTGATGTTGATGGTAATTTAAAAATGGTAAACGGCGGTGGTTTCCTTGATGTAGGTGATGTTCACGTTACTAAAAATGCAGAGATTAAAACAACTAACGAATCTCAAAATTATGATAACAATTGTCATGAACCTGTAAAACATTTTGTTCACGTAATCGGTGATACAAAAGTTGATGGAAATCTTACTGTAGAATCAGAAAACAATATTCATATAGGCGGATATGATTATGACGCTAAAAAACTTGCGGATGGTAAATTGACAGTAGGCGGCGACTTAACAGCACATGCTAAAAATGGACATGTGATGACAACAATTGATACAACTGCAGGGAATAAAATTTCATTAAAATCTGATAATTTAAATGTGTTAACCGATGGAAAAGCAACTCTGACAGCAAAAGAATATGAATTTTCTGCAAACGGTTATATTGGCGGTTTGACATCAACTGATAATATGTCCGTTGATGAAAAGGTTGTTAATATAATGGAAAATTATATTCATATCCCTGATACTGTAGGCACTCCAGGAAATATAAATATCGCGGGGGGCACAATTACAGCAATTAATACTCCTACAAATGCAAATATTTTATCAAAAGGTGATGTAAAACTTACCGGAGCAAATGCAGGAACAATCAATATAACAGCCCCAAATAAATATATGGAAATTACAGGCGATGTTCATGCAAAAGATATTAATGTAGGTAAAGAAACTGATAGATTAAAAGTTGATTTTGCAGGCAGAGATTATAATTTGAACTATACGAATATTAGAGATAACAAGGTAGTAACAGTAAAAGGTAATGAAGAAGTTACATACGAATTAACAAACGGTAAGGGCGGACATAACGATGGTACGCAGCTAAAAGGCGAAAATACTTATCTTGTTGGTCCGGAAGGTCCTACACCTCCAGAACCTGGACCAGATCCAGATCCTACTCCGACTCCGGATCCTGATGATAATGAAAACGTAAAAGTTTTACGAAGCTTCGAAAATAAATCAGTAGATTTAAATCAGGTTTACACTCCGGTGGCATACGCTGCAGATCTTGATGATGACAAGATTGATAAGGGTGTAAGAAAGAATGTAGATGGTTCTGTAACTGTTGTAAAAGCATTCCCGATGATAAATTAATTATTAATAATAAATGTTAAAAGTACCGCACCCAAAAGCGGTACTTTTTTATTGTAATAATTTGTTACAAAAAGGCAATTCTTTGAACTTTATCAACTTTATATAAATAAGGGATTTAAATAGAGGAGTTCAATATGAAGAATTTTAAAAGAAAAGTTTCAGCACTTGTATTAAGCACATTATTTGCCTCAATGCAGGTTTCATATGCAGCAGGTTTAAGTGATGCAGCAATCAATAAAATTGAAGGCGGATATGCAGGACAGGTTGCAGGTAATGGCAGCTTAGATTTAAACTTCAATGGCAATGCACATGTAAATTGGGATCATTTGAATGTAAATAAAGGTGAATCTTTAAACTTCAATGCCGTAGGCGGAGCAAACGGACTCACAATTTTGAATACAGTAAATAAGGGTATGACAACTATTGCAGGTCAAGTAAGCGCAAATTCCGGAATTGCAAATTTGATTATATCAAATCCAAACGGTGTATTATTTGACGGTGCTCAATTTACAACAGCCGGTGATACAATGATTACTACACAGCCAATGACAGCGACCTTTGTTGACGGCAAAATGGATATAACAAAGATTCCTACAACAAGTGCTGTTGGTGTTGTTACAATTCAAGACTCTAATATAAATGTAGGCGGTGAATTTAATATTCTTGCTCCTTCAATCAATGTAGTTGAAGGTACAATTAAAACCGGCAGCGGAATGAAACTTATTACACAAAACGGACAGGATTATCTTTCTGCCGGCAATTTGGATTCCTCAAAGGGCGTAAGACTTGAAACAGTTAACGTTGACGGCGATGTTTATGTAATTGCTGACAAGGGTATTGTAAAAACCGTTGGTGGAGGAAAAATTAACGGTAACTTAAATATCAAATCAGATGACAGCGTTGCATTAAACTATGTAGCAAACGGCAAAGCACTCCATGTAACAGGCGATGTTGATGTCGACGGTAACGGAGTAATGATGTATGCAAGAAACACTAAAGTTGACGGAAATTTAAATATGACAAACGGCGGAGGTTTCCTTGAAGTTGGTAATGTTCAGGTTGGTAAAGATATGAACCTTAAAACAGTTGCAAAATCAGAAAATCCTCAAGGATACAAACATTTTGTTCACGTAATCGGCAAAAATAAAGTAGGCGGTAATTTAACTATCAACTCAGAAAACAATATCCATATTGGTAACTATAAATTTGAAGAAGGTCAATTATTGGATGGAAATTTAACAGTCGGTGGAAATTTAACTGCCCATGCTAAGAATGGTCATATAATGACAACAATCGACGTAACAGCTAACAAAATTGCGTTGAAATCAGATAATTTAAATGTATTAACAGATGGTAAGGCTACATTAACCGCAAATGAGTATGAGTTTTCATCAGCTGGTTATATTGGCGGAATAACTGATGCAAATACGATTATCAATGTAATGGAAAATTATAAATATATTCCTAACCAAAATGCAGCAGAAGCATCAGGTAATATTAATATTGCTGGTGGAACAATAACGAATATCTATACTCCTACAGATGCTAATATTTTGTCAAAAGGTGATGTAAAACTAACTGGTGCAAACGCAGGAACAATCAATATAACAGCACCAAATAAATATATGGAAATTACAGGTGATGTTCACGCAAAAGAAATCAATGTTGGAAAAGAAACTGATAAATTGAAGGTTGATTTCCCAGAAAGAGATTATACTTTGAACTATACAAACATCAGAGATGGGAAAGTAGTAACAGTAAACGGCAATGAAGAAATTACATACGAATTAACAGATGGCAAGGGTGGTCATAATGACGGAACACAGGTAAAAGGTGAAAATACATATCTTGTTGGCCCGGAAAAACCGGTAGACCCAACTCCGGATCCAGATCCAACTCCAGACCCAGACCCGACTCCAGATCCAGTTGATCCAGATGATAATGAGAACGTTAAAGTCTTAAGAAGTTTTGAAAATAAATCAGTAGATTTAAATCAAGTATACACACCGGTAGCATATGCAGCAGATTTAGACGATGACCAAAATGATACAGGAGTTAGAAAGAATGTTGACGGTTCAGTAACAGTCGTAAGAGCATTCCCGATGGATAAATAATTAAATAACTAGATGTAAGATGATAAAAAAGAGGCGAGCTTTACACAAGTTCGCCTCTTATGGTATAAATTAAAATATCGGGGGCTTGGAATATGATAATTATAGAAAAACCTTATGCATCAGAATTTTTAATAGATACAATCGTTCAAAATGATTGGGGGGTGCTGGATAACACTGCTGTAGAAGAGGCTGATATTGAGGAGGGTGCTTTTGATTTAATTTCTTCTGATATCGCAAAGAACTATTATTTGACTCAGGAATATCCGCTTATATATTCAAACTCTGAAAATGCAATTACCTGGGTTTTGAAAAATCTTCCGGATTCAAATTTAAGCAATTACATAAAACTTTTTAAAGATAAAATCGCTTTCAGGGAAATGCTTCAGGAAATGTTCCCGGATTTTTATTTCAAGGCTGTGGAGTTCGATGAACTCAAAAAAATGACTCCTGATGGAATCCGTTTCCCTGTAGTATTAAAACCATCTGTTGGTTTTTTAAGCTTTGGTGTGCATACTATAAAAGAGTCTAAAGAGTGGAAAGATGTTATATCTCAACTAGAAAAAGAAATGAGAATGGCAGCTATGATGTATCCAAACCATGTTGTAAATTCTACAAAATTTCTCATAGAGGAAATGATTGAGGGTGAAGAATACGCAGTAGATGCATATTTTGACAGAGATGGTGAACCTGTTATTCTTAATATATTCCAGCATCCGTTTTTAAATTCGAAAGATGTTAGTGATCGTATTTATTTAATGTCAGTCGGAATAATGACAAAATATATGGCAAAATTTGGTCTGCTTCTAAGAGAAATTGGACAGCTTAAAAATATTAAAAATTTTCCGGTGCATATAGAACTGCGTGTAACAAAAGACGGCAAAATAATTCCTATAGAAGTAAATCCAATGCGCTTTGCAGGATGGTGTACAACTGATGTTGCAAAATATGCCTGGGGTATAAATGTTTATGAATACTTTTATGACCAGAAGAAACCTAATTGGAATGAAATTCTTGCAAATGCGACCAGAGATGTTTTTTATTTCTCGATGGCAGAAGTTCCTGCAAATTTTGACCGGAAAAAATACAAAGGTTTTGAGTATGAGAGATTTCTATCAAATTATTCAAATGTTCTTGAGGTGAGAAGAATAAATCCTCTTGATAATCCTTTGTTTGCAATTATATTCGGGTCAACTACCAGCAAAGAAGAAGTTGTGAAGATTTTGTCATTAAAAACTCAGGATTATATAAAATCTTAATGCTAAACATTGATGTACATTTACCCCTGTGATAGAATGTTTTTATGGAAACTCTTAAGAGAATATTCGAGAGAATTAAGAACTTGGACAAAAAAAAACGCACCTATATTATAGCTGTGTTAGGTGTTGTATTGGTTATGTGCTGGGCTTTTATGAGTGCAATTGTAATTACAGGAAATTATTCCCGTGCACAGCTTAAAGGCTCTGCTGATGAACAAAAAGTTGATGCAACCGGAATTATTATCACGGAAACAAAAGACGGTGATAAATATTTCGAAATTTATGGCGAAACGGGGCACTACAGCAATGATCACAGCATTGCAACATTGAACAATGTTATTGGAAATTTTTATAAAGAAAATAAAGTTTCTATGAGTTTTCAGTCTTCAAGAGGTACTTATAATGAAAAGACGGGTGTTATAACACTTTACGATAACACATATATAGTATTAGAAGACTCAACTTCACTTAATACTGATAAATTAACCTGGTCTGGTTCTGATAAAGATACTGTTGCAGAGGGGCATGTAGTTATAAAGAAAAATAATGAGATGATTGCTACTGCAGATAAAGGTATAATCAGTGCAGGTTATGAAAAATTTAAAATCATGGGAAAAACAACAACAAAATTATATGATAGTGATGGCAAGGATACTTCGGGTTCTGCGATACAGCTGAACAATAAGAAAGGGGCTAAATGAAAAAGGTTTTAATATTATTACTGTTAATATTTTCAAGTATGGCAGTATTTTCTTCAGATTTAATAATTGATTCCAAAACTCAAACTTTTTCAGATAAAGAAAAGAAGATAAAACTTGACGGCGGAGTAAAAGTTAAACTTGACAACCTTACTGTTGAAAGCGATAGAGCCGATGTAACAATGAGGCGTAATAACAAACTTGATACAGCAACTTTCTATGACAAACCTTATGCTTATGAAGTAAATGAAAATAAAAAACGGGAAGTTAAGGCAAATATTTTGAAGGTATCTCTTATTAATAAAGTTGTACGAGCAGAAGGGGAAGCTCAGTCTATTATAACTGAGGGGAATACTCCTATTGTGGTTATAAATGCTGATACTCAGGAATATGATATAAACAGCAGTGTTATGGTTTGTACTGGCGGTGTGACAATGAAATATAAAGATATTGATTCATACTCTGATAAAGCTGTAATCATTGCAGATGAAAAAGGCGGATTGAGAAAGATTGATTTAATCGGAAATGCGCGTGTAAAACAGGCTCAGAATGAATCAGAGGGACACCATTTTGTATATAATCCGATAACAGAAGAGATGAGTGTGTCTGGAAATACTAAAACAGTAGCACTTTCTGATGATGGTAAAAAATTAACAATACATTCGGATTATCAGCAATATAGCAAAAAACAAAATTCTTATATTGGAAGCGGGCATGTAAAAATCTGGTATGATGATTATTTTGCACAGGGGCCAAAAGTTTCGGTATTCCCTGATGCAGAAACAGGAAAACCTAATGAAGTTTATTTTGTAGGCCGCTCCAAGATTGTTCAGCAGGATAAAGATATTATTGCAGACAAGATTAAAATGACAATGAACCCTAAAGACTTTGTTGCAGAGGGAAATGTAAGAACAATTATTCATAATATCGATACAAAAGACGAAGAGGATTTATAAATGTCTGAAAAAATAGATAAGGCAATGGGGCTCTTTAGGGAGCGTAAGTATAAAGAAGCTATTGATGCGTTTAGTTGTGTTTTAGAAACTGAACCTGATAATGCAGATATTTATAATAATATGGGGGTTGCATATTCTTGCCTTGGAAATTTTGAACAGGCAGAAAATTTTTATACCAAGGCAATTGAGTTAGATCCTGAACTTGCGCAGGCATATATAAATTTGTCTGATTTGTACTACAAAGCCGGTGATCTGCCGTCTGCTCTGGGCACTCTTCAACGCGGTAGTTATGAACTTCAAGATAATCTTGCCATAGCTCATCTTCTTGCAAGGGTTTATATTGAAGATCAAAGGTGGGAAGATGCAATTGTAGAACTTGAAAGGGTTCTGGATGGCGAACCTGAAAATTATGACGCGTATTATGATTTAGGCCATGTATATTTTGAACTGGGAGATTATGAGGCTGCTATTTCAAACTTTGAAAACGTAATTGAGTATAAAGATAATAACGAGCTTTTATACTATGCGCTTGCCCAGGCTTATGAAGGTAATAATGAAATTGATAAGGCAATATCAAATTACCTGAAGGCTATTGCTGTTAATGATAAGTTTATTCTTGCATATAAGAAGGTTGGAATTTTGTTCTTAGCAAGAGGTGATTACGAAGATGCAATTGAGTATTTCGAAGATTATATGAATTTTGATATTCCGGAAGAGGAAAAAGACAGTGTTTCTAAATTGGTAGAGAGAATTAAGGCAAAGATGTAGATGAACACTAAATACTGGATAGCATTTTCTGCCATAGAGCAGTTAGACTCTACCTTTATACAAAGACTTTATAATTATTTCGGGAACATTGAAACAGCATTCAATGCAAATCTCAATGATTTAAGGCAGATAGAAGGATTGTCGGTGCGTAAAGCTGAAAATTTCATTGAGAAAAAGAAGTTTATTAATCCCGATAAAGCACTTGAAGATGTATTAAAAAGAGATATTAAGATTTTAACTTTTGATAGTCCGGATTATCCATATATGCTTTCACAAATTGCAAATCCTCCAATGACGATATACTACAAAGGTGATTTGGCGTCCTGTAATTTAGAAAGAACCGTTGCTTTTGTCGGGTCAAGAAGAGCAAGCTTTAATGGGAAAGAAAGTGTCAGAAAGATTATAAGAGAGCTGGCTAATACTGATGTTTGTATTGTATCAGGCTTAGCAGCCGGAATTGATGCAGCGTCGCACGAAAGTGCAATAAATAATAATTTGAAAACAATCGGAGTTATTGCAAGCGGGTTTGATTTTATATATCCGAAAGAAAATAAACACTTATATGAGAAAATTGAAAACGGCTCTGGTGCAGTTATAACAGAGTATTATCCGACTTTTGAACCTTTAAAATTCAGATTCCCTCAAAGAAACAGAATTGTAACCGGACTTTCCTACGGTACTGTTGTAGGCGAAGCAGCTTTAAAAAGCGGAGCTTTGATTTCTGCCAATTTGACATTAGAGCAGGGCAGAGAACTTATGTGTATACCTGGTGCAATTAATAATGTGAATACGGAAGGTGTGTATAAACTAGTAAAGGATGGAGCATCGATTGTTACTTCGGGTAATGATATTTTGAATGTGCTTAACTGGGAGCTTGTAAAATCGGAAAATACTTTATGTGATATTTCTCAAATGTCAGTAACAGAGAAATTACTTTTTGATATAATAGGAGTTGAACCGAAAAGTTTTGATGAACTTCAAGGACATACTAAACTAGATACAGAGAGCCTTTTAACAACATTAACTGTTATGGAAATTGAAGGCTTGATAGAAAAAACGGAAGGTGACAGGTATAAAAGAGCATGACAGCACAGGCAGCCGAAAAGAAAACTGTAAAATCTAAAAAAGAAAAAGCTTTGGTAATTGTTGAGTCTCCTGCAAAATCTAAAACTATTAAAAAGATTTTGGGCGATGGTTACCAGATTGAAGCCAGTTTCGGTCATGTAAGAAACCTTCCTGATAATGTTCTTGGTTTTGATGTAAATAATGACTTTAAGCCCACATATGTTGTTATTCCAGAAAAGAAAAAAGTCGTAACAAAACTGAATGATTTAGCGAAGCGCTCGGACAAAATTTATCTTGCATCCGACCCTGATAGAGAAGGAGAAGCTATTGCGTGGCATGTGAGGGAACTTTTGCAGGTGCCGGATGATAAAGTATTTAGAATAGAGTTTAACGAAATTACTCCAAAAGCAGTTAAGTATGCTGTAGAACATTCAAGACAAATTGATATGGACAGGGTAAAAGCACAGCAGACAAGGCAGATTTTGGATAAACTTGTAGGTTATAAATTATCTCCTGTTCTATGGAAACAGTTAGGTAATTACAGACTTTCTGCCGGACGTGTACAATCAGTTGCTCTTAGAATGATTTGTGAAAGAGAAGAAGAAATTGAAGCTTTTATACCGCAGGAATACTGGTCTATTCATACTATTATGGATAAAGACGGTAAACTGTTTGAAGCTGAGGTTAACAAACACAAAAACAAGAAAATCGAAATAAAAAATGAGGAAGAAGCAAATAAAATTAAAGAATTTTTGCTCAATCCTGAAACAGAATTTATTGTTGATAAAGTTACCAAGAAAGAAACAAAACGTAAGCCTACAGCACCATTTATAACATCGACCTTACAGAGAGCAGCCAGTTCAAAGCTTGGATTCGGTGTTTCTAAAACAATGCAGGTTGCGCAAAAACTCTATGAGGGTATTGAAATTGAAGGAACTCCAGTTGGTTTGATTACCTATATGAGAACAGACTCTGTAAGAATTTCGGATGATGCGCATGAGATGGCAAAGAGTTTTATACTTCAAAATTACGGCGAAAAATATTATCCAGCAACGACTAACGTATATGTAAAAGGAAAACAAAACGTACAGGATGCTCACGAAGCTATCAGACCTTCTTATCCGGAACGCACTCCGGAAAGTATTAAGCAATATTTGCAGCCTGACCAGTACAAACTTTATAAGCTTATATGGGATAAATTTATGTCGTCACAGATGGCGCCGGCAGAGATTGCAAACAAGACAATTGATATAAAAGCTGGTGATTATAATTTGAAAGCCGGTACCAGTAAGATTTTATTTGATGGTTTCTTGAAGTTATACAATGATGCAGAAGAAGACGAAAAAGATGCAGATGCAAAAATACCTGATTTAGAACAAGGGGACAAGGTTAAATGTAAAGAGATTACTCCTAAGCAGCATTTTACCCAGCCGCCTCCGCGATATAATGAAGCTTCTCTGGTAAAAGCTCTGGAAGAACACGGAATAGGCCGTCCATCAACTTATGCAACTATTATTACGGTAATACAAACCCGCAAATATGTTGAGAAGAAGGATAAGGCGCTTTATCCTACACTTCTTGGTCGAACAGTATGTAAGCAGCTGGTGAACCAATTTGCGAATATTATGGATTATAAATTTACAGCCGGTATGGAGGAAAAACTTGATAAAATAGCAGAGAAGAAGGCTGTTTGGAATGTTGTTTTAAAAGAGTTTTATACTCCGTTTATGGAAGTGGTAAATTCTGTTATGAAAACTGCTCAAAAAGTTGTGATTGAAAGTGACAAAAAGTGCCCTAACTGCGGAAAAGTAATGCTGGTTAAGACCAGCCGTTTCGGTACGCAATTCCTTGGCTGTTCGGGATATCCTGAATGTAAAACTATTATTTCGTTAAATAATAGCGTGGAACTTGATGATGTCGAAGGAGAAGGCAAAGAGCAGCAAACTGTTGATGAAAAATGTGAAAAATGCGGCAGTGAGATGGTTATGAAAGTCGGCCCTTACGGCAAATATCTTGAATGTAAAGAATGCAAGAACCGTAAAAAATATATACGCTCTACAGGAGTTAAGTGCCCGAAATGCGGAGAAGGTACAATCATAGAAAAGAAATCCAAATATGGAAAAATCTTTTTCGGATGTAATCGTTATCCGGAATGTTCTTATGCTTTATGGGACGAACCTACCGGAAACAAATGTCCTGAATGCGGAGAGCTTCTTGTGAAAAAAGTCACAAAGAATGGTAATTTTGAAGTCTGCTCAAGCAGAACTTGCTCATTTAAACATCCGCTGGAGGATGTCAAAGAATCTGAAAAACCAGAATAACCTGTTCTCCTAGCGGGTTGAGCAATAACATTTTTGAACCTCTATCAATAAAATTAATTGTTGAGGTAAATTATGTATTCAAAGTTCATATCGTTTATACTATCTTTTGTATTACTTTTTAACCTGACGTTTCCAGTCTTTGCTCAGGTAGAAAAAGCTCAGGTCAGTACGCCTAAATATCCTGATTATGCCAGAATGTATGTGGGTGAAGATAAATTTGAAGGGTTTAACAGGAAGATGTTTAACCTTAACAGCCGTTTGAATAAATATATTGCACGGCCTGTACATATTTTATGGGCTTCAATAATGCCTCAATATGGTATGGATAGAATTCAAAGTGCTTATAATAATATTGAATATCCCAAAAGGCTTGCCAGCTGTCTGCTTCAAAAGGATGGAGAAGGGGTTAAAAACGAAACAATACGGTTCTTAACAAATTCTACCATCGGGCTTGGAGGGCTTTTTGATCCTGCAAGTAAGCTGCTTAAGGTAAAGCCGACTACGGAGAATATGGAACAGGCTCTCTGCAAGTGCAAAATGAAATCAGGCTCTTATATGGTAATGCCGGTATTAAATGCGTGTACGCCTCGTTCATTATGTGGAAGGGCAATAGAAGCCGCGTTAGATCCTTCTGTATACTTAGCTACTCCTATTACTGCTCTTGTAAAGTTTGGATTGATGGTTAATAGAACTTCTTATATGCAGCCCCTTGCTCAGATGCTTGAATCAACTTATGCCGATCCTTATGATATTCAGAAAAAATTATATGGTATAGAAAATTATATAAAAAATGCAAATTTAGACCGTCAAAACCTTCTTGAAACAGAGGCAAAGCTTGTTGAAGAAGATGATCCGTCAGCTCTTGCCGAAGAAATTACTGCTCAGACAGAAACACAAGAAGATGAGGTTGGTGAAATTACAGGTGCAGCAGCAGATATTGATGAACTCGAAATTATTCAAAAACCGGAACTTACGCCTGATATTCTTCTTGAAGATTTTAAACCGCAATCGCCAATTGTAGATTCTATGCGTACAGCGCTTTTTGATAATCCTGAAATCGATAAATCTATCTGGAATGAACTTTCTATATGGAATAGAAGTTTTGCAAAGAGGATAAAAACTTCATCTGTTGCAATCGTGCCGGAGCGAGATGAATATAAATTCCGTTATATTCTTCAAAAGGATAAAAATGCACCGCTTATTATTCTTTATCCGTCAATTGGTGAAGGATACAATACACATCATTCCACAGTATTTGCAAAAATGTTCTTTGATGAAGGGTATTCTATTGTAATGCTTGGCAGCCACTTCCACTGGGAATTTGTAAGAAGTATGCCGGAAGGGTACTGTCCTGGAATACCTTCTCAGGATGCTGATAATATAAAGCTTGTTACTCATAAAATTCTGGACAAACTGGAAAATAAATATGAATGTAAGTTCGATGAAAAAATTATTATCGGAACATCTTTCGGAGCTCTTTCATCTCTTTTTGTTGCAGAAAAAGAAAGCAAGAATAATACGCTCGGCATAACTAAATACATTGCAATCAGCCCGCCTGTTGAACTAGTTTATGCAGTTGAGCAGCTTGATAAAAATAGCGACGAGCTTGATAATAATTCACCGGAAGTTAAACATAAAACAGCAGTTACAGCAGCTAAAATTTTGCAAATTACAAAGATGAAAGAAAATAATCCTGATATGAATATTTCAGCTCTTCCTTTTACAGAACAGGAAGGAAAGTTAATAACAACATTCCTGCTAAGGCAAAAACTTTCGGATTTAATTTTTACTATTGAAAATATTGCAAAAGGACAAAAGACTGATATCTATGAAGCAATAAATAATATGAGCTACAGAGATTATGTAGAAAAATATCTCCTAAACGGCTCTTCGCTTGAAAATATGAGATATGAAACAAGTCTTTATTCTCTTGCAGATTATCTTGTAAATAATGATAATTACAGAATTTATCACTCTCCTGATGATTTCTTTGCAACAGAAGGGCAGATAAAAAGATTAAAAACATTGGCAGGAAAACACCTTGTATGCGTAAGTAACGGTTCACACCTCGGTTTTTTATACCGAAAAGAATTTCAGGAAGCTCTAAAAGCCGATGTTTTAGGAAAAATTTAAACTTGGTGCTAAAATATACATATGGATATTTTCGATAAACTTGCTAACTCAAAATTCCGGAGTAAATTTAAACTCAAGGAGAAAGAAAAACTGTACATAGAAGAGAAAGGTATAGAAACGATTAAATCTCATGCTAAAGATTTCATCTCAAAAAGAATTGCTCCGGCAGAGATTGCCAATGACGGGAAACAAACACCAATGAAAGGGCACCCTGTTTTTATAGCACAGCATGCAACCGCAACTTGCTGCAGGGGCTGTATAGAGAAATGGCATCATTTTAAAAAAGGCGTTCAGCTTACAGAGAGCCAGCAGGAATATCTGGTAAATATTATTATGGAATGGATAAAAAGACAATGAGTGAATTTAAAACAAATGTAATGAGAATGCTGGATAAAGCAAAGGTTAAATATAACCACTATTCTTATGCTGACACAGATGCAGTTAGCGGAACGGAAGTTGCAGCTGTTCTACATCAAAATCCGGAAAGAGTTTTTAAGACCCTTGTTACACTTGCTAAGTCAGGAAACCACTATGTATTTATGATTCCGGTTGAGAAAGAATTGGATTTAAAGAAAGCTGCTGCGGCAGTCGGTGAAAAGTCTGTTGAAATGCTTAAATCCAAAGAACTTTTACCATTAACGGGCTATGTTCACGGAGGTTGTTCTCCTATCGGGATGAAGAAATTTTTCACAACCGTAATTGACATATCAGCACAAAACTTTGAAACAATAATTTTCAGTGCAGGTAAAATCGGATATCAGGTTGAATTAAGTCTGGATGATTTGTGTAAAGTTATCAAATTTGAGCTTAAAGAGGTTTCTTGCCAAGCTTAATCTCGCCGTTTTTAATTTTCATATACCTTTCACACTGTTTGACTCTGTCGTAACCGAGCATTATTCCAAGCATAAAATCCTGTTCTGCACTCAGCTCATTAAGCTTGGGATTAAAAGTCTTGATAACATCAATACATTCTTTGGCTCCAAAATAAACATTAATTTTATTCTTATCAATGTCATGGATAACAAAGTCAATATTATCTTTTTGCAGTCTGCTGGCAATTGTTTCTTTATACTTTGATTTCTCTGTAGTAAGAATTAGATTGCGTATACCCTTTTTAAATTCATAAATATGGTGGTGAAAAACTCTTAAATCAGCAATTTCTGTTATTGAAGATGTTTTTCCCTGAAATTGCACAGCCGGTGTATTATTCTTATATGCAAGTACCGGTGGAATAAACATTTTTCTCCTCTCTTATGTTAGGAATGGCTAACTTTAATATTATTTTAAAACTTTGTTCGAATTTTGTCAAACTATTTCACTTCAGATTGAATAATAATGTTGTTAAAGTATTTGTTTGCAACGCTTATAATGTCAGAAGCAGTTACCTGATCAATCATTTTTACATATTCGTTTAAGAAATCGTATCCGAAGCCGTAAGTTTCAAATAATCCGATATTAGAAGCTTTTTCCGAGTTAGTTTCCATTGCAATAACAAAACTGCCTTTAAGCCTGTCTTTTGCATCTTTTAATTCAGTATCGGATACAAATTCCATTTTAAATCTATCGATTTCATGCAGAATTTTCTTTCTTGAATAATCCAGTGTTTCAGGGTTAGTTCCAATGTAAGCAAAGAATGAACCGCCGAGCATTTTAGGCGAATAGCTTGAACCTAGCTGGTAAGCAAGTCCATCCTGTTCTCTGAGGTTTCTGAAAAGCCTTGAGCTCATACCAGAGCCAAGAATTGTATTCATAACTTTGAGCGTAACAAAGTCTTTCTTGTTTTGAACTCCTGCAGTCTGCCAGCCAAGAAATAACCATGCGGTCTGCAAATCTTTTATGTTCTGTGAAACCGTCTTTGGTGCTGATGCTTTTGTTATTCTGAAGTTTGAATAATTTACAGCAGGATTGTTTTTATTTTTCAGAATTGAACCGAATTCTGATATCATTTTTTGCGGATCAACATTACCATTTACAGAAATAATAACATTTTTAGAATCTAAAATTTTATTATAATATTTCAAAATATCATCTTTTTGCACTGTTGGTAATGTTTTTTCAAGAATTTTATTTGAATGTGAATAAACACTATTTTCAAAAATTATAGTCTGAAAATTCTCCAGTGCGATATTCATTGGAACATCACGTCTTTGTTTAATTTTATTAAGCAGCTCTGAACGCTTTTTCTCAATTTCATAGTCATCAAATGTAGAATGATTAATTATTTCATCCAGAATTTCCATTGTTTTATCTATTTGAGCAGTAGTCGTTTGAACATTGATTACAAAATAATCTTCACTGCAGCCAGGTTCGATGATTATACCATTTTCATCAAGGATTTGAGCCAGTTCCTGCGCAGAAAATTTCTTTGTTCCTTTAAGCATTGTTGCGGCTGTCAGCGTGCCTTCGCCCGGAATTTTTTCGAGAAATTCGCCTCCCTTTGCAATCACGCTAATTGCAATAATATCGTTATTTTTATTTTGATTTATTAACAATGTGGAGCCGTTATCAATCTGGTATTTGACTGTGCCATTGTGTTCAGAAATTTTAGTAGCTGAGTGAGTTTTAGTTTCTTTTGTCTGGCTGACACCTTCCATTGATTTAGGAAGTACTATAGATACAGCACTCTTATTTGTTCCGAGAAATTTTCTTGCTGCATTTACAACTTCCTGAGCTGTAACCTTTTTAATATTGTCTACATATGTGTCATAAATTATAGAGCTGTTTGAAAGCGTCATAATATAGCCCAGCTCAGAAGATATATTTGAAGTTGATTCTCTTGAGTAGTATGTATCTTGAACAAGCATATTTTTTGCCCTGTTCAACTCTTCATCTGTAACTCCGTATTTTTGTATATTTGCAATTTCTTCAAAAATAGCTTTTTCCAGTTTATCAAGGCTTGAAGGTGTAAAGTTTGCACTAATGTAAAAAATGCCATCATCCCTGTAGCTTCCATTTGAAGCCGAAATAGAGAAAGCAAGCCCCTTTTGTTCTTTAATATCTCTGTAAAGTCTTGATGATTTGCCACCTCCTAAAATCTCTGAAAGAACATCGAGTGCGTAGGTTTCGTTATTATTTATATCAACACCTCTGAAACCAATCATCATATATCCGTATTCAGTATCAGTGTAGTCAATTTTTCTTTTCTGGGTTTGAAGCTGACCTTCTTTTCTGAAAGTCTTTTTAACAGGTTTTTTATATTCCTGATTAAAGGACTGCTGAATTTTAGCAATAGCCTTTTCTGTATCAACATCTCCAACAACAAGAGTTACCATGTTAGATGGAGCATAATAATTATTAAAATAATCAAGAATTTCTTCTCTTCTTATTGTGCCTATGATGTCAGCAGAGCCGATAACTTTTCTCTTATAAGGGTGCTTTGTATACATCATATCATTCAAGTTATCATAAACCTTCTTTGAAGGAGTGTTTCCGTCTTTTGCAATTTCTTCGAGTACAACTTTTCTTTCTTTTTCAAGTTCTTTGCGTGGAATCTGCGGGTGCAGGAGCATATCAGAATGCAGTTCCATTGCTGTATCAAAGTATTCTGAAGGAATTGTTATATAGTAGTGAGTAAAATCTTTACTTGTTGCAGCATTAACAACAGCCCCTTTTGATTCAAGAATTCGGTCCATATCTCCTGTCGGGTGTGTTTTTGTTCCCTTAAAGAAAAGGTGCTCTAAAAAATGTGCAACTCCGTTATTTTCATCAGTTTCATTTATTGAACCTGTCTTAATCCAGGTATCAATGGTAACAATTGGGTTATCCTTAATTGGATAGACAACAACTGTTTGTCCGTTAGGAAGTTTTTGTACTGTATATTCACCAGCATATACTGATATTGAAAAAACTAATAAGCATAATAAAATTAGTATACGTCTAACCATATTGTCCCTCACTCTAAATAATAATTATATGATAATATATTCCCTTATGTTTTTCCAGTATCTAGTTTACTGCATTATAGCTGGAGTCTATATGTTTGAAAATTTCGTCTAAATTGACAGAACCGTCAAGCCTTATAGTGTACCAGTGCTTTTTATTCATATGGTATCCAGGTAAAAATTTTATGCCGTCCACGATGCTTGTGATTTTCTCCGGCTTGCCTTTCAGGTCTATAACTTCACAAGTGCCATCTTCCTGCAGTCCGACTTTACTTTTTTGAACGGTTAGTATTGCTGCGTACCACTTCTGATTTTTCTTGTTTCTAAATATCGCATTGTCAGGAAATTTCTCCCACAAATATTCAGGCTCATCTGAGTATTTTTCTTTTATGTAATCAATGACTTTGTATGTATAATCACTTGAAAAGGGGGTAAATTCAGTGCATCTGGCTGCAATTAGGGATATCACATCCTCTGCTTCCTGACGAATTTCTCCAACAAACTTCCCTTCAGCATTTTTGATGTAAGCAGGCTCGTATTCTTCATCGGTTGATGTTTCAATGATTTTATAATCCAATTCACCGGCTTCTGATATAGTCAGGCAAAGTTCAAATTTTCCTTTTTGTAACTCTGTTTTATATGTATAATATCCGTGTTTATTCTCAAAGCCAAAATTTTCCAGCTTATAAAAATCTACTTTCCTGTTTTTAAACGCATATCCCTGATATTTCATAATTAAAATCTGTTTGGTGTATAAACATATTTGAAAGAGTTTTTTGATTTGTATTCTACGGGTACAATAATTCCCTGTTCATCTTTTTTCTGTTCTTCAGATTTGATTTCTGTGACAGGTGTTTCTTTTATGATTTCCGGAGTGACTACGGCAGGCTTTACTTTTGTTTCAGTTGGTTTTGATGTTTGTACTTTTTTCTGTAAAACTTTTTTTACCGCAGGAGTTTTTGGGGCAGGTTGTTCAGGTTTTCCTTCCGGTAAGATTTTTTCCGTAGAAATCTCTTGTGTTTCAACGACATTTTGCTGCTCTTCTGCCGGAATAATTTCTTTCTTGTCAGGCATTCTGAAAAATAACAATGCAGCTGCTGCAATAGCAAGAAGCCCCGCAAGAATCACTGTTAGCCAAACTTTTTTATTATTCATATAAAAACCTTTCTTGTTAGTTTTTATATTATAATTATAGCATATAATCTAATATGCATTATTTATTTTCTCTGACAAATTTAATTGCTCGATATACTTTTTCAAGTTGCGATTTATTTGTTTTAATTGTGTCTAAATATGTGTAAATTTCGGCTAATAAGTCTTTTGCTTCTCTAATATGTTCATATGCAAAAAGCTCTTCTGCCGTGACATTTAAAGCAAAAAGCAATTTTTCTAAGGTTTCTGCTGTAACAAAACTTTCACCGACTTCAATTCTGCTTAGATTTCTTGGCGCAATTTCAATCATCTCAGCAAGTTGTTCCTGTGTAAGATTTCTGTTTTTTCTGAGCCGTTTAATTCGTTCACCTAATAGTTTTTTTAATTTCATAAACCCTCAATATCTAATTTTTGACAAAAAACAGATGTTAAATATCATGATATATTAAGTTTTGTAAACCTGGAATGGCGCAATATGTCTAAGTTTTAAATATAATTCTATATTAAATATCTAATTTTAAGCAATTTTTAAAAATAAAAAGACTTTATATATACATCAAGAGTATTACATAAGGATAAAGAAAAGGAGATTTATTATGTTTGAAATTAATCAATTAGGTGAAACAACAGCGGTTCAAACGGGAAAAATGCAAACTAGTGAAGCAAATACTGATTTGTCAGTCCGGAATATAGATATGACCAATGGTCCTAAGGCTTCAAAGAAAATTACTAATAACGATATAGAAAAAGCATTAAATGAGCCATCTCCAACTAAAGCTGTTAAACAGCTTCTTGCAAAGAGTCCTGTCGGATTAGGACGTCAATCAAGTGCAAACGAACTGGGAGTTTTAGGCTATGCTGATACTGGAATAAGAAATTATCATATAGGAGCTCCAATCTCATATACTTCCAGTGATGGCGGCACTATAACTGTATACGATGACATGAGAATGGGACAAACTGATGCTGGACCTAGAACTACAATTTATAGAACAGATAGATATGAACAGACCATTATATACGATGAGTTTGGTGAGCCTGTAAAAGGTACTATTAAAATAAAAGACGATGTTGCTGGCTTTACAGAAAGGCAGTACGACTTCAAAATAGAAAATGGCAAAATTGTACAAGTTATTGAATAAAAAAAACGGGTTGAAATGGTAATGATTTCAACCCATTTTTTATAAATTTTAATCTAGAAAGAACAAGCGCAAACGCCGTCTTTGCAGTGGTAGTTCAAAGCTTCCTGAGCTTCGCTCATTCTAACTTTGATACGTCCGTCTACAGCGATACCTTCACCTGTTTTTTCAGAAATCAACAACGGGTTGATGTCTAATTCATCGATGAACTTGAAGTCATGTACAAGTTGAGATAATCTCAACAATGTTTCTTCAATTTGTTCCATTTGTGCAGGTTTAGTGCCTCTTGCACCTTCAAGTAATTTATAAGCTTTAACAGACTTAATCATTTCTTTAGCATCAATATCAGTTAAAGGAGCAATTCTAAAAGTTACGTCTTTCATAACTTCGATGAATACACCGCCTAAACCGAACATCATCATTGGCCCGTATTGAGGGTCTGTTGCGATACCGCAAACCATTTCTCTGTTGCCTTTTACCATTTCTTGAATGATAACGCCTTCAAGACCTTCAAGAAGTCCTTTTTCTTCTAACTTAGAAATTAAATCCTGATATTCAGCTCTTAATTGTTCTGCAGACTGGATGTTAACTCTAACACCGCCTACATCTGTTTTGTGAGAAGTTGTTTTTGAAGTCATCTTCATAACAACAGGGTAGCCGATTGAATCTGCGATAGTTACAGCTTCGTCTTCAGATTTTGCAAATCCTGATTTACAAACTCTAATTCCATAAGCATCTAATACATCAATTGATTCACGGGTAGTAAGCTGATCTCTGCCTTCGTTAACAGATTTAGCAATGATTTCTTGAGCTTTTTTATAATCAACATCAAATGAAGGAATTTTACCTTCTGGTCTTTCCATCCATAATCTCTGCTGGTTTAATCTGTTCAAACCGTCAGCAGCTTCTTCTGCATACATAAAGAACGGCATGTTAACGTCCATATCAGAAATCTTGTTAAAGAATTCGCTCTTAGTCATAAATACACCGATAACAGGTTTCTGAGGATTTTTAGCCTTAATTTCCATAAGAGCTTTTGCAACATCAATGTCTTTCAAGCCTAAGAATGGAAGATAGATTGTAATAATCATATCAACATTTTCATCAGCAATTACTGTTTCTAGAGTTTGCTGGTAGTGTTCGATAGGTGCAGAAGCAATCATATCGATAGGGTTTTTTACTGAGGCTGCAGAAGGTAAGAAACTTCTTAATTTTTCTTTTGTAGCATCAGAAATTTTAGCCATTTGCATACCGTGTTCGCAAACAGCATCTGTAGCCATGATACCAGGACCGCCGGAGTTAGTAATAATAGCAACTCTGTTTCCTTTTGGAATAGGGCAGTTCGCAAAAACTTTAGCTGTTGCAAACAGGTCTTTCAATGAGTATTCTCTGATAACGCCTGATTGAGCTAATAGGGCATTTGCAGCTTTATCAGCTCCAGCTAAAGAACCTGTGTGAGAAGAAGCTGCTGAAGCCCCTGCAGCTGAACGTCCTGCTTTAAGAGCTAAGATTGGTTTTTTTCTAGAAATTCTGGAAGCTAACTTTCTGAAGTTTGCAGGGTTTTGAATTGATTCCATATAAAGAAGAATTTGTTCAACGTCTGCTTCATTTTCCCAGTATTCAAGAGCTGTTTCAGCATTAACATCAGCCTGATTACCGATAGAAATAAACTGAGCAAAACCGAGGTTAAGGTCTTTTAAGATATTTAAAATACCGCCGCCTAAAGCACCTGATTGAGAAACAAAGCCGATGTTTCCTCGTTCTGGTAATGATTCAGCGAAGCATCCATCCATTCTGATATCAGGATGAGTGTTAACAACGCCTAAACAGTTAGGACCAACACATCTCATACCGTATTCTCTAACTTTAGCGAGTAATTGTTTTTCAGACTCAGCACCTTCTGCGCCAGTTTCTTTGAAGCCGGCAGTAATAATACAAAGACCTTTTATGCCTTTTTCGTGGCACTGGTCAATTGTAGAAAGAACGAATTTAGCATTAACAACAATAATTGCTAAATCAACTTCGCCCGGAATTTCTAATACAGAGGTATATGCCTGTAAACCTTCAATAATACCGCCTTTAGGGTTTACCGGATAAATTTTCCCGTTAAAATTGTATTCTTGTAATCTCTTCATAATATCAGAACCAATTGTGTGTTCTTTGGTAGAAGCGCCGACAACCGCAATTGATTTTGGTTTCATAATTTTGTCTAAAATTGTCATTAGTTCTCTTCCTTTCTTTTGTAAAACCACATGAAAATTATAGTACAAAAAGATTTGAGGGGGTAACAAATTATATAGTTTTGTTAAAATATTATTCATGTTAAAATAATAAAAAAATAAAGAAAGGAATTTTATGATGGAAAAATTAGCAGATATTGGCGTTTTTGGCGGTTCAGGATTTTATAAGTTTTTGGAGGATATTAAAGAGGTAAAAATTGAAACACCTTATGGAATGCCGTCTGATAGTTTATTCATCGGAAAAATTGGTGCTCATAAAGTCGCTTTCATGCCTCGTCATGGCAGAAGTCATACGATTTTACCTCATTTAATTAATTACAGAGCTAATGTCTGGGCAATGAAAGAAGTTGGCTGTAAGAGAGTTATTTCTCCTTGTGCAGCAGGAAGTCTTCAAAAGCATGTAGCTCCGGGGCATTTTGTAATCTGTGACCAGTTTGTAGACTGGACTGACGGCAGGAAGACAACTTTCTTTGAAGGTCCTATTGTTACTCACCCTTCTGCAGCTGAAACTTATTGCCCTGAGTTGAGAAAACTTGCAATAGATACTGCAAAAGAACTGGGAATTACTGTTCACGAAACAGGTACCGTTGTTGTAATAAATGGCCCGCGTTTTTCAACGAAGGCAGAATCTAAATTCTTTACTGCACAAGGTTGGGAAGTTATTAATATGACAGCATTTCCAGAAGCATATCTCGTTAAAGAAATGGATATGTGTCCGCTGAATATTTCTTTGATTACGGACTATGATGCAGGACTTGTCGGAGATGTTCCTCCTGTTTCTCATCATGAAGTTATTCAGGTATTTAATAATAATCTGGATAATTTGAAAAAACTTTTATTTACTATGATAGAGAAAATACCGGCAGAAAATAGTAATTGTGAATGTGCTAGTACTCGCAGAAATTCCCAATTATAATATGAGGTCTATATGATATCCAGAACCGTGTCTCTTTTGTTTTATTTTTATTATTTATTAATCATCATAAGAATATTTTTAAGTTGGATTCCTAATATTGATTGGCTTTCTCAGCCATTTGCAGCACTTCGCTCCATTACAGACCCATTTTTGAATATTTTTAGAGGTATAATACCACCAATAGGCGGAATGCTTGATATTTCACCTATTGTAGCCATAATTCTACTTCAAATTCTGCAAGGATTTGTTGTAGGTACACTTAGCAAACTGGGATTATGATAAATATAGAAATTATAAAACAAGCCATTACCTATACTCAAAACGGGAAGATTAGTGAAGCAAAAGCGATATATGACGGGCTTCTTGCTGAAAATCCAGATGACGTAAATCTGCTTTCTGTTTACGGGCTGTTTTATGTTAATATCGGAAATTATGATAAAGCCTGTGAAATTCTGCGTAAAGCCTGTGGAATTAAAGAAAGTTTCGGAACCGTTTCTGCTCTTGGATTTGCGGAGTATGAAAGAGGCAATTTCAAAGAAGCTGCTGATATACTGGAAAAAGCTGTTTCTTACGGTGAAAATCCTGATATTTATAATAAACTGGTGATGAGCCTGTTTGAGATAAGGAATTATAAAAAAGCCGTAGAGTTTGCAGATAAAATGTATGAAAAATATTCTGATGATGTTAGAGCTATTGCTAATAAAGTTAAGGCTTTAACTCAATCAGGTAAACTTCTTGAAGCTGAGAAACTTTGTGTCGAAGAGTTAAGGAAAAGGCCGGATGCCGCTACACTCTGGTTCCATTTAGGATTTTTAAAAGAATTGATTTATTGTGATGACAGGCAGGCCAAAGAATGTTATAAAGCTGCGGCTGAGCTTGGAAATCCGGAGGCTGATTATAATATTGCGGTAAGCTGCCAGAAACTCGGACAGTTTGATGATGCAGTTGAGCATTATAAGAAGATGCTGAAAAATTTTCCTAACGATATCAACACAATCACGTCACTTGGAATGTGTTATTTGACGCAGAAAAATTTCTATAAAGGATACGAATATTTTTTTAAACGTGATAAATCAAAATTTAGTAATTTATCAAAAAATTTCTGGAAGCCGGGAGATAAATTAGAGGATGAAATTAACGTAATCTGCGACCAAGGATACGGCGACCATATTATGTTTTCAAGATACTTGAATTACCTTGGAAACAGGAAAATTAATGTCGGAACAAGGACTGCATTGCAAGAGCTATTTCAGAATAATTTTAAGGGTATTAATTTTATTGCTCATGAGGATTTAAATCCTGAATTGCAAGCAGTATTTATCACAGATTTGCCCTATGTTCTCAATATGGATTTCAATAATATTCCTCTTGCAGAAGGGTATTTGTCGGCGCTGCCGGCGGAAGTCGATAGTAAAAAGTTAAAAGTTGGTTTTTGCTGGGAAGCCGGCAGCGCCGGTATCAGGACAATGATAAACCGTACTATTAATGTTAAATTTTTTGAAAAAATGTTTAATCTTGCGAATATTCAAGTTTATTCGTTTCAAGTAGATGATACGTTGAGGGGTAATGAGCGATATCCTCAGATGATAAATCTGGCTAAAGATTTTAAGAGTTTTTCAGATACTGCATCTGCGCTAAAAGCTATGGATGTTGTAGTAACGGTTGATACGTCTGTTGCTCATCTTTCGGGGGCACTGGGTGTAAAAACTTACTTACTTTTGCCATACGCTTCTGATTGGCGCTGGTTCGGTGATACAAAAACAACTCCATGGTATAAGAGTGTAGAGATATTCAAACAACAGGACATGATTTCGTGGGAATGCGAAATTGATGAGGTTATCAGCAGGTTAACATAAAAGCACGCTTGAAGTTTATGAGCGTCGCGCTAAACGCCTGAACCTTTAACTTCAATTTTTTTTAGTCTTTGCTCAATTCTTCTATACCACTTGAGTTTTCTCTGGAATAGAGTATCATATCCTTTGAAATGCCCCTGGCTGATATCATAGAACTGTTTATCGCACAGTGCTTCTAATGTTTTTGCAAGAAATTCTGTATATTTTTTTCTATCCGGTTTATCATCGTTCAATTCAATTAAATCCCCGAATTCAACAAGAACTTCCGGACGATTATCCCTGAGAAACATATAATTCACAGCCACAGGCATTAAATATACTTTACTGTATCTTTTAGCAGCCTTTTCTGCAATATAAGTTAAGCCGGTCTGGAACTCAATCGGTCTAAAATTAGGAGGTTTTATAATACCCTGAGGGAAATTATAAATAATGTTATTTCTATCTCCCAGAGCATCTACAGTATATTTAATTGCCTGCATAGACGCTTGAGGCGACTTTTTATTAACATTATATGCTCCGCCTCTTCTTAATAGTGGAAATCTATTTAATTCTTCGACCATAAGCCGAATTTCTTTTTTGAAAATTCTATGACATATGTTGTACCCGACAATGCCGTCCCACCAGTTGCTGTGCGGAGCGAACAAAATAATAGGTGCATCCATATCTCTGTTATAAAATTTTTCATAACCTTTATAACGAAATGCATAGAAACGGTTTTCTAACATCCCGTAGAAAAACCTGTCAGCCACCCACAACCAAAACGGCGAAGTCTGCGCCGGTCGAAATTTTTCATCAATATTTCTTAATTTTGTCGGCGGAACTTCCGAATATAAATCCTCTAAATTTATCATACAATCTATCATACACGTTAAACTATTTTTTGTGAACACCCCGCAGGCTAATTTTAATTAAAATTTACAAATTCTCGTGCCCCTTATGTCCAGCCCCTATCCCTCTCTGTATTGAAGCGCCTGTGTGACATCTTCAAGGGTGATATTTTCTTTGCCGCCTAAATCAGCTATTGTTCTTGCAAGTTTTAAAATTCTTGAATATCTTCGACCGGAAAGATGAAACTTTTGAGAAGCTGTTTTCAGAAATTCAGCTGTCTTACCATCAAGAATACAATATTTTTTTATAAGCCTTGCATTTAGCTCAGAATTTGTAAGAATGCCGTCATTTCTGTATCTCTCTGCTTGAAGCTTTCTTGCTCTAATCACTCTTTCTCTTATTTTTGCAGAAGGCTCTGCTTCACTGGATGTATTAATAAGCTCATCAGTTGTTAATCGAGGCACATTTATAATTAAATCAATTCTATCCAGCAGCGGGCCTGAGAGCTTAGAACGGTATCTCTGGAGCTGATACTCAGAACATATGCACTGTTTTTCTCTATCACCCAAATAACCGCATGGGCATGGATTCATTGCGCCTACAAGCATAAACTTTGCAGGGTATTTTATAGAATTTCTTGTTCTTGAAACCACTACTTCTCCATCTTCAAGCGGCTGTCTTAATACTTCAAGCACATGTCTAGGAAATTCAACCATCTCATCAAGAAACAATACTCCTCTATGCGCTAGTGTAATTTCACCTGGTTTAGGATTTGAGCCTCCTCCTATAATGCTGTTAGAAGATGCGGTGTGGTGTACAGATCTGTATGGCCTTTTAGTCATTAAAGGCTCGTCAGGGCTTAACAGGCCGCTTATACTGTAAATCTTAGTAAGTTCTAGCGCTTCTTTTAGCTCAAGCGGGGGCAGAATTGAAGCTAAGCACTTTGCCATAAGAGTTTTTCCGGATCCGGGAGAACCGGACATAAGTATGTTATGCCCTCCAGCTGCTGCAATTTCCAGTGCTTTTTTAGCCTTAACCTGACCTTTTACATCTTTAAAATCATATGAAAAATCTGTATTTGCATTTCTTGCTAGATATTCATTAATATCTATAACAGTTGGTTTTAAGGGATTTTCTGTATAATGTCCGGCTATATCTGCGAGATGTTTTACTCCCAGTATAACCATATCTTTTACTAGAGCTGCTTCCCTTGCATTTTCTTCCGGTACAAACACTGTTGTTATTCCGTTTTCTTTAAGCCCGCTTACAAGCGGAAGTATTCCGTTAACTTTTCTTAAGTTGCCATCAAGGGACAATTCTCCTAGAAAGGCTGTGTTATTGTCATCCGGAATATCTATACCTTGTTCTTTTAAAATTCCTACAGCAATTGGAAGGTCATAATTAGTACCTTCTTTTCGAATATCAGCTGGTGCAAGATTAACAATAACTTTTCCGGTGGGAAATGTGTAGCCGGAATTTTTTATTGCAGAATGTACGCGCTCTCTGGCTTCACTTACAGCATTGTCAGGCAGTCCGACAATACTCATACCCGGAAGTGAATTTGTAACATCAACTTCCACTTCAATCTTGCATGAATTAATTCCGATAGCTGCTGCTGTAAGTGCTTTTGTAACCATTAAGCATATTATAGTATAAAAATAAATTAAAATTTCGTAAACTATAATTGTTACAAAATCTTAATATGATGTTATAAATTATTTAAATGTGGAATATAATATATATAAGGATATGTTGTTGACAATGAGAAGTTTAGCAAAAAAATGCTTAATCAATCACCCTGAAACCCTTACGGCTGTAGGGGGGGGGGCTAAAACCTTATCTGCTCTTAGCTTTCAGATAAGGAGGGAATCGTATGATTAACCTCAATACTAATCTGGGAGCAATGATTGTTTTCTCAAATTTAAAAGTATCAACCAACGGATTAAATACAGCAATAGAGCGCATGACAAGCGGATATAAAATCAATCGTGCCGGAGATAATGCTGCAAATTTTTCTATAAATACAAAACTATCGACTCAGATAGGTGCATATTCTGTAGCGGAAGAGAATGTAATGATGGGGTTGGATATGTTATCTACAGCATCTTCTGCTCTTGATCAGATGTCAAATTTAGCATCCAGATTGAGATGTTTGGCTGCTCAAGCTCAGAATGGTACTTACGGAACTCAATCTCTTAGTGCTGTAAAATCAGAGGCAAATGCGCTTGTTGCAGAGATAAAATCTATATTTGGAAAAACCGAGTATAATGGAATTAAGCTTTTAAATTCTTTATCAGAAAAATTGATAGAAGATGAGCCCATAACCCAAACTCCACCTGCCGGCATCGTGCCTAATCCTTCATACAATGGTTTTATAGAAAATCCACAGGATTATTCCGATGCAGAAGTGGCAGCAATGACTGCTCTTTCCGGTGTAAGTTCTTCGACCAGAATTCGGGATGGGCAATATTCAATAACAACATTGGAAGAATTTGAACAATTTGCAGAAATGTCACGAGCTGCAAATATTCAAGGCGGAGAGTTTGTCTTAGGTGCTGATATTGATTTGTCGTCATATTCTGCCGGTGAAGGGTTTATTCCTATTGCAGCAGGAATAAACTCGTCTGCTGATTTTAAGTGTGAATTTAATGGAAATGGTCATACAATATCAAATCTTTATATTAATCGTCCTGATACAGATAATGTAGGGCTGTTTTCTCTTATGTGTGATGTAAAAAATCTTTGTTTAACAAATGTGGATGTCATAGGAGGAAAATCCACAGGAGCTCTTATGGGATACGCATTTTCGAATAGTCCGGAAATTTCTAACTGTTATATCGCCTCAGGTTCTGTAAAGGGAACAACAGGTGTTGGAGGTTTGGTCGGTCGTTTTTCAGATATTGACGGTAATATTTTAAATTGTTATTCTGATGCAGAAGTTTCAGGAGAAACAAAAGCAGGAGGTTTATTGGGTGAAATTTATCTTCCCAACGGTTCTGTTATAAACTCTTTTTCACACGGTAATGTTACTGCATCTTCGGACTATGCCGGAGGATTGATTGGTTATACAGAAAGAGTTAGTTTAGAGAACTGCTATGCTGAAGGTAATATTACAGGAAAACGTTTTGTAGGAGGGGTAGTTGGTTATGCAATGGAGTTAATTGCGGTAAATTGTTTTGCAAAAGGAAAGGTGACAGGAACAAGTATGGTAGGGGGCTTCGCAGGCTACGCAGGTGGTAGCAGTAGCGGTAACATTATAGAAAATTGCTATGCTTATGGTGAGGTTATCGGAGAGAAAAGCGTAGGTGGTTTTGCAGGACTTACGTCAGGAAGCACAAATGGTAATGGTCTAATACTCAAAGCCTGTCATGCTTTGGGAAATGTTACCGCTACACAACAAGTGGGCGGACTTGTAGGTAATTTTTCATTTCACAATTCCGTATACAATTGTTCTGCAACAGGTACAGTAAAAGGAACCAGCTGTGTGGGAGGACTTATAGGAGATGGGTATGCAATGAAAGAGATAAAAAATTGTTATTCTACAGGAGATGTAATTGCAAAAGGAGATTTTGTCGGCGGAATTATAGGACGTACTTCTAACAGTAATGCTACAGATATAACAGGCTGTTATTCCACAGGGAATATTAGTGGGGTTGAAAAAGTCGGCGGGGTTATGGGATTTTGTGATGCTATATTATCTTTATCAGACTGCTATTCTACAGGAAATATTTCCGGGCAAAAAGATGTTGGAGGTGTTGTTGGATATCTTTCCTGGATGCGTGGTCCCATGACCGGTTGTTCTTCGCAGGGCAGGGTTTCCGGTGATACTAATATTGGCGGACTGGTAGGACAGATTTCTTCATTTCAGGATTTGTCAATTGATAATTGCATTTCTTCAGCAGAAGTTTCTGGTAATAATTCTGCGGGAAGTTTTATTGGACGGATAGAAAAGCTTAAAACCATCTCTGTCACAAACTGTAAAACTGCTGCTTTAGATCTTGATACAATAGGTAGTACAAGCAGTTCTATAAGTAATGAAGTTTTGCAGAATATGCTGAATGGGATTGAAGTTGTAGAAGTTGAACGTGTAGACCCTTCAAAAATTAAGATTACACTTCAAGTTGGTATAAATTCTGATGCTAACTCAAAGCTTACTTTTAATACAAGCTTTAGTGCAGAAGTAATTGACGCACTGCTTGATATTGATATTTTGAATACTTCTGCTCTTGAAGTTTTAGATTTTTTTATAAATGAGGTTAATCAAAAACAGGTGGAATACGGTGCAGTAGAAAATCGGCTTCAAAGTGCCCTGGAACAAATTAGTGTATCTTATGATAATCTGGTTTCTACACAATCAACCATTCGTGATGCTGATATTGCGGAAGAGAGCAGCTCTTATATCAGAAACCAAATTTTGCAGCAAGCTGCTTCTACTCTTATGGCAACTGCAAATCAGACACCTGCTATAGCGTTACAGTTGTTGTAATCGCATCCTAAGAGTCAGGAAGCATTGAAGATATTTCTGCAACTATCCGTGCAATATCAGGACCGCCGAATATTGCTTCGAGAATTAAAGAAGAATTAATGATTACGGTTTCTCTATATTCCATAGTGTCAACATCAATAATATTGAACTCAACATAATCCTCACCTACGTACGTAATTTTCCCGTATTCCGCACCGGTTGCCCATCTTAAAAAAACATACTTCTGTTCAAAAATCTTGAGTCTGTTTATTAATTTCATCTAAATCCTTCGCCTCTAATCGTATATAATATTATTAGTCTTATTTTATACAAAGTCAAATTTTTAATCTGTTATTTGAAGCAATAACTCTCTTAATGTATTTTCAGCATCTTTTGGGAGATTTACAAACTTGTAGCTGTATAAGAATTGATGGAAATGTTCTTCATCCTCTTCTTCAATTCTTTCTCTAACAAAACAAGTTTCTACAACAATTTTACAATCAGGATTTTTAATCCACATACTTTTTGGAAGTTCCATTGTTAAAACTGCCGGTAATTTTTTGTAGATGCTTGAAATTGCATCTCTTGAGTAAAATGCAATACCGCCCAATGCTATATCAAAAGTGGCTGTTTCTATTTCAAATCCGTCATTGTATTTTATTTTTACAGGTAGTGAAACTCTGTTTCTTGAGCTGCTTCTCTGCTGAACATATTCCCATAATTTAGGAACGCTTACTTCAAACAGAACTTCTGTTAAATTAACCTGAGTATCATTAATAAATATATCAGTTTTGTAAACACCATCAACTGTAAAAACTTTTATTTCAGCAGGTGTTTTTCTCTTAGGTTTTACAAAATTAATTGGAGGCGGTGCTGAAAAATAAGCTTGTCTGGTATCAATAAAACGAAGTTTAACTCTGACAACCTGCTTCTTACCAGCTTCCATATAGGATAAGAAAATGTGTGTTACTAAAGAATCTCTTAAAATATTTTCTTGCATATTTTCATCCTCCTGTAAAAACATAGCACATAATAGAGAATATAACAATATGTTTTTTTTACTTGACGGGGGGTAAAATAAGCTGTAAAATCTTACGTATGTGTAGAATCGGCGCAATTAAATCCAAGAAAAAATTACATCCGTCAATTGCTTTAAAGCTGATGAGGAGCCAGCAGGAAGGACATGATGATTCTGGTTTTGCATTTGTAATGCAGGATATGGGCGGACATTTTGAAAATTATAAAGATTTGCCTCTGCTATCAATGGCAGCAACTGTTGAAGGAACCCGTCTTGCAGAAGATATTCTTAGAGAAATCGGCTTTACACGCGTAATGCAGTGGTCACCGGATATTAACAATAAAAAAGGCTTAAAGATTGAAGCGATGCCGAATTATATCTTTGAAGTGCTGCAGTATCCGAAGAGTTATAAACACGCTACAAAAGAAGAAAAAGAAGAACTTCTGATTGATACAGCAATAAAACTCAGAAAAACACTTGAAGAAACTAATTCAGGATACATATATTCATTCTGGCCTGATACTTTGACTTTAAAAGAAATTGGAAGCCCCAGGGATATCGGTACATACTTTAATCTCTGGGAAGAAAATAATGATTTAACATCAAGTATTATTACAGCACAGTGCAGGCAAAATACTAATTATGATATCGTAAGATACGCTGCACACCCTTTCTTTTTAGAAGGATACACAGGGCTGGTAAACGGCGAAAATACTTTTTATGAAAAGAATAAATCTTACCAGCAAAGTCTATATAAAGGATATTTAGGCTTTGAATCCGACTCGCAGTGTCTTTTATACACATTGCATTATATTCATAAGCGGCTTAAATGGCCTTTGAAATATTTTAAACATACAATAACTCCTCTGGGGTATGATGAAATTCTTAAACGTCCTGACAGCGAAATTTTACTCAGGATAAAGGCTTCTCTGGCGCATCTTGAAATAAACGGCCCGAATACTCTGCTGGCAGTAACTCCTGAAAAAGAGCTTCTTTGTGTATGTGATTCCAAAAAGCTTCGTCCGATTGTAGTAGGCAGAAATCAGGATACAGTTATAATGACTTCTGAGGTTGTTGGTATTAATGATTTAATGCCTGATAGAAATATTGAGGATGATATTTATCCTAACGAACATGAAACAATAGTGGTAAGAGATGATTTGACGGTGGAAAGATGGCAGCAGTAAAGATAAATGAGCTTCATAAAAGTGATTTGCCATGGATAGTTGAGTATGACGAATCCAAATGTATTCAGTGCGGAAAATGTACGGCTGTTTGTTCTTTTAATGCGATTTCTCCGGCTGTTGAATTTAGAAAACTTTCAAATTCTATTACACAAAAAGGCAAAAAAGAAAAAGTTCTTGTTATAAAACAGAATGTTTCTCTTGAAAATTATTGCCGCGGCTGCGGTATGTGCACGAATGTCTGTCCTAACGGGGCAATAAAACTTATTCGTAACAAGGATGATAAGTATTCTGTTGCATATAGGGCAAGAAAAGCTGATTCATTTAAAAAAGGCGGACGTTCTAATCTTAATACGGAAGGAAGAACGCTGGATAAGATTAAAGTCGGAAGGATTTCCCAGATGACAGATCCATCTCTGGATGCACAAAGACATACTTTTGAACTTAAAACTCCTTTCGGCAGAGTGTTGAAAGCTGATAAGCTCAATTTTGATGTAAAAGACGGAAATATTATTGAAACAAAACAGCTTCCTCCTAACCGCTGGATTTATCCGATAATTTTCGGCGATATGTCAATCGGAGCTGTATCCTGGAGAATGTGGGAAGCTATGGCAATTGCTACAGCTTATCTTAATGAGGTTATGGGAATTCCTATAAGAATGTGTACTGGAGAAGGCGGTATTCCTACAAAACTTTTAAAATCCAGATATGTAAAATATATGATTTTACAGATTGCATCAGGGCATTTTGGCTGGAATAGAATTATAAAATCTATGCCTGAGATGACAGAGGATCCGGCTGGTATTTTAATCAAAATAGGTCAGGGCGCAAAACCTGGTGATGGCGGTCTTTTACTTGCAAGCAAAGTCGCTAGATATGTTCAAGAAATTAGAGGTGTTCCAAAAGCGGATTTACTTTCACCTCCGACGCATCAAGGGCTATATTCAATAGAGGAAAGCGTCCAAAAGATGTTTCTTTCTATGAATGCTGCGTTTAATTTTCAGGTTCCTGTTGCAATAAAAGTTGCGGCATCTGTAACGAGCGTTTCTGTTTATAATAATCTCTTGCGGGATCCTTATAATATTGTAGGGGGATTTTTTCTCGACGGGCTTGCAGCAGGTACAGGAGCTGCTCATGAAATTTCACTTAACCATACAGGACATCCGATAACTTCTAAGCTTAGAGATTGTTATCTGGCAGCTGTGCATCAAGGCAGACAGGGAGAAATCCCTTTATTTGCCGGCGGAGGCTTGGGACAGACGGGAAGTTTTGCAGCTGATGCATTTAAGCTGATTTGTCTTGGTGCAAATGGAGTGTTTACAGGAAGAATGCTTATGGAAATTGCAGGCTGTGTCGGAAGTGATACAGGACGTTGCAATGCTTGTAATACAGGGCTTTGTCCTGCAGGTATTGCTGCGCAAAATGAATGTCTGGTAAAACGACTTGACGTTGATAAAGTCGCTCAAAATCTGGTAAATTATATTCTTGCAACTGATATAGAACTGAAAAAATTAATGGCGCCAGTCGGATGTTCTACACTCCCTGTTGGCCGCTCAGATGCACTAATTACCGTTGATAAACATATTTCAAACAGACTTGATATTCAATACAGCTGCTAGGGTTGGAGTAAATTTATGGCTTGCAAAATAGAAACACTAAAAGATAATAATCGAATGTCTACTCAAGAGCTTCTTCAAACGATAAATGAAAAAATTCAGGAGGGAGTTACTGAATTTGAAATTGAAGCCTGCGGACAGCATGATATTGGAGGTTCAAGTTGGTCAAAAGACGGTAAACCTTTAACTTTTTATATAAAAAATCCCGGCCAGCGTGTGGGTGCTATGGGGACAGATGCTGCTACAATTGTGGTAGAAGGTTCTGCGCCGGCGGATATTGGCTGGTTAAATGCAGGTGCAAAGATTATTGTTAAAGGTGACGGCGGGGATACTGCCGCTCACTGTGCAGCAGGAGGTAAAATATATGTAGGAGGTCGTGTTGGTACGCGTTCAGGAGCGCTTATGAAACACGATCCAAAGTTTGAACCGCCTGAATTTTGGGTGCTTAAAAATACCGGATCGTTCAGCTTTGAGTTTATGGGCGGAGGCATTGCAGTAATCTGCGGTTACGATTGTGAAAATTTGGAATCTGTACTTGGAAATCGCTCCTGTGTCGGAATGGTTGGCGGGACTGTTTATGTGCGTGGTAAAGTCGAGGGACTCGCTAAGTGCGTTGAACAAAAAAAACTGGATAAGTTTGATAAAGATTTTCTAAAATCCGGTATGTCAGAATTTTTAGACTCTATTGGAAAATCGGAATTAGCTGATGAACTTCTTGATTTTTCCAGCTGGACAAAAATTATTCCTCTTCCAAAAGAACAAAAAGAGAAAAAAATCACCGTTAAGGAATTTAAAGAACAAGAATGGTTTAAAGACGGGCTGTTTGGAGATTTGGTAGAAGATAACGGAGAAGTTTTTGAGCTGGCTCAAACTGGTGAGGCAAGATTACGAAAACCTGTTTGGGATAAGGATTTATGCGTCGGGTGTAATTTATGTCTAAATAACTGTCCGCAAAATGCAATTAGTGATACAATTAAAATCTATTCCTGCGATGACTCTATGTGTATTGGATGCGGTATCTGTGCTGCAGTTTGTCCGAGAAAAGCATGGAAAATGTCCTAATAATATTTATCCACCCAGTCAAATAGGTTTCTGATTTCACCATATTCAAACTCTTTGAGTACATTCGGGGTGTCAAGATTTTCCGGTATCGGATTTATTGTAATCTCGCCTGAATTATATACTGTTGAATAATTCTTTCCTTCATTTACGCAGTAAGGAACTTTAACAGTATTTTGCCTGCACAAATAAGCAAGTCCGTGTACTCTGCAAATTATAGGACGGTAGGCGTATATGGAACATTTTTTATCAATCAAAAACGGGCACTTGCCTCCTCTTTGAATTGTTTTAATATTTTTCTGAACCTCTCGTTTTAAAGTGTTATCAAGTGAAGCAAAACCCTGCATTAGATATTCTAATTCAAGCTGAGATACTGGATAATCGCCTGTTTCACAGCATGCAGAACAGCCGGCTTTGCAATGTATAAATCCGGAATCTCTTTTAAAATATTCTTTCAGTCTGCAATCAAAATCTTCAAGAAATTTTTGGTAATTTATCAATGTTTGCCCCAAAAACGCGACCAGAAATTCTTAGATTCGTGGCTTTCAAGCTGTTCAATTCTTTTTGATAATTCTTTGTTATGTTCAAGGAGCTCGTGAACCTGTTTAGCGAGAATTTCGTTATCTCTCTTGTAACCGCCGGCTTCAATTAGTCTTGTTGCCATATCTGAATTTGTAATATCATCGCTGATTTTTTTTGCAACAGCTTCGGCCAGCATCTGAAGAGTCTGGCTTGAAACATCCAGCGTAAAACTTTTTCCCTGTGGAATTATTTCTGGCTGTGTTTCTTCTTTGACTGCAACATCTGTTGATGCAGCTGTATTTTCTTCTAATAAATCACTTACAATAAGCGGTTGAACAGGTTTAGCAGGTTCTTCATTTTTTTCAATCTTTGCTTCCATTCTGGAAAGTTTAGCGATTATCTGTTCATCACTATAGCCTTGAGCTTTTAATGATATTCCCTTTTTGATTTTTTCAAGGGCTAAGTCATCGTAAAATTCCAACCCGTCTTCATCTTCATATATTGATTCAATCTTCCAGTCTTCAAGGAACAAATCCAGCGAATGATTATCAATGTAATAATTTTCTGTATTTAAATTTTTTAAAATCGTTTCTCTGTTAAACATCCGCTAATCCTCATCTTTTTATATGACGTGCTATGTCACGTTGCTGATCCTTTTTGGCAATTGCTTCTCTTTTATCATAAAGCTTTTTGCCTTTTGCAAGACCCAGCTCTATTTTAGCAAAACCATGAGTTAAAAACAATTCTAAAGGAATAATTGTTACACCGTCTTTTTTTACTTTGTCAGAAATTTTTAGTATCTCACGTTTTTGCAAAAGTAACTTTCTCACTCTGTCAGGCTTATGGTTAAATCTGTTTCCTTGTTCGTAAGGTGAGATATGCATTCCGTATAAGAAAGCTTCGCCGTCTTCAATTTTTGCAAAGGAATCTTTTAGGTTTAACATCCCTTTTCTGATAGATTTAATCTCTGTTCCTGTTAAAACAATCCCTGCAATAAATTTATCAAAAATTAAAAAATCGTGAAAAGCTTTTCTGTTTGTTGAGATTACTTTCTTATCCATAGCTGTATTATAATTCAAATTTTGCGCCCTGTCCAGAATTTCTGCGCTCAAACTCTCTATCAATCTTATTAAGACAGTCGAGTTTCTTCCCAATCCAGCGCGGTGCAACAAGTTCTGTTCTTAATCCGTTTCCTGCAAGCCTGTGTATAGTCGTTTGAGGCGGCAGGTACTCTAAGAAATCGCAAACAGTATTTACATATTCATCTTCTGACATAAAATTAAGTTCGCCATTTTTATACATTTCTGTTATTTTTGTGCCTTCAAGAGCACACAGCATATGAATTTTTACCCCTTCCGGCTCAAGTTTTGCAATTGTTTTAGCAGTTTGCATCATTTCATCATATGTTTCAAAAAGGTTTAGAATGATATGCAGGCAAATATTGATTCCTGCTTCTTTAGTCTTTTCATAGGCTTTAAGAAAACATTTGTAATCGTGTCCTCTGTTAATCTTTAAAAGAGTTTTGTCGTGAACACTTTGAAGCCCGTATTCAATCCAAGTATAGTAATCCTGAGTGAAAGATGAAATTAATTTTAATTTATCGTTATCTATGCAGTCCGGACGCGTGCCAATAGAAAGTCCCACTATATCCGGATGTGTAAGCGAGGCTTTATAGATTTTTTCAAGTTCTCCTACCGGTTTATATGTGTTTGAGAAGGCTTGAAAATAAGACATAAATTTTTCTGCTTTAAATCTGTTTTTAAGAGTTTCCGCACCGATTTTGACCTGTTCTTCTATACTTAATCTGTTAGAATGTGCTTGAGAGAAACTACCGCCGTCATCACAGAATATACATCCGCAGTTTGAAATTGTTCCATCCCTGTTCGGACAGGAAAATCCTGCATCAATGGTTATTTTATACACCTTTGCGCCAAACTTTTCTTTTAGATAATGACTAAATTGGTTGTATCTTTTGGGATTTCTCATTTTAGCCGCCTGTGCTAACTCCGATTAAATACCAGGTTACAAGAGTTAAATAGATAGCAAGACCTATAACGTCTATAGTTGTAGCAATTACAGGGCCTGAAGCTACAGCAGGGTCAATATGTAATTTTTTCAGGATTAAAGGTGTACAAGTACCAATCATTGTTGCGATAGTCATGTTTAGTGACATCGCAATACCAACAATCAGCCCCAGTTCAAGATTATGCTGCCAGCCCCAGGTTACGAGCGTAACCAGCACTCCGAAAATAGCTCCTATGCTTAAGCCTGTAATAGTTTCTCTCATAATCTGATGCCAGCCAGAGCTTAATGAAATCTGTCCTGTAGACATACCGCGAACCATAAGCGTGATACTTTGGGTTCCGATGTTTCCGCCTAATCCAGCCAGCAGCGGCATAAATGCTGCAATAATCGGGAGGGCTGTAAATGATTTATCAAAACGGTTTGTTACTGTAACAGCTATAAATTCACCGATTAAGGTTATAAAAAGCCATGGTATTCTTGCTTTAATTGAATGAGCAAGGCTTCCGGTTAAGATATCGTCGTCATCATCACCTAAGTCTGTTACGATACCTGATGATGTAAAGATTTCGTCCGTCGTTTCTTCTTCAACAATATCCTGAACATCGTCCCACGTTACAATTCCTTTCAGGTGGTCGTACAAATCAACAACCGGTAAGGCATTAAACTGGTATTTCATAAAAATATCAGCGATATGGCCTTGATAATCATCAACGTGAACTTTTACAAGATCTTTTGACATCAAATCAGAGATATTGAGGTCTACTGGTGCAGTAATCAAGTTTCTTAAAGAAACTACACCTACAAGATGGTTATGCTTGTCTACTACATAAGCATAGTAGAGTTCCATATTCTCTTTTTCAGCTTTAATTCTTATAGTATCAAGCGCTTCTTTTACTGTCATATTGTCATATACAGTAAGAACCAGCGGAGTCATAATACCGCCAGCGGTATCTTCGTTGTAGGTTAAAAGTTCCCGAACTTCTGATGAGAATTTTTTTGGAAGCTGTTCTAAATAGGCTTGTGACTCGTCTTCTTCCATGTCGCCAAGAACGTCAGCAGCTTCATCGTGAGGAAGTTTAGAAATTAATCTGGAGGCTAAATCTGTATCAATATCTCCGAGAATTTCTACCTGAAGCTGCGGAGGCAGGTATTCAATAACATCTGCCGCCTTCTCTTCATCAATAATTGGAAAACACTTGAGTCTTTCTTCCGGTCTTAATTGCTGTATAATGTCAGCTAAATCTGCTGAGTGATAGCTGTTTAATTCTTCACTCAGCTGGGTTTCTGTCCCGGTGTCAATTAATTCCTGTATTCTGTCTATAGTGTTTTCGTTATTTGGCATTTATGCTTCTTCTATTACTTGTAGTTTTACGATTGCCATCCGGCCAATTACCGATAGTTGGTAAATTGTAGGGGGGCATCATATTTTTCTTCATTTTTGCGTAAAAGCTGAATTACTTCCTGCAAATCATCTTTGTTTTTGCCGGAAACACGCACCTGTTCCCCCTGAATAGAGGCTTGTACTTTAAGCTTTGAATCCTTAATATCGCTTACAATTTTCTTTGCGAGTTCCTGTGTAAGTCCTTTTCTAAGGTTAAATACCTGTCTTACGTTTCCGCCGAGTGCATTTTCAACAGGTTGGGCATCAAGAATTTTTATGCTAATACCGCGTTTTACGAGCTTTGACTGCAGAATATCATATATATTTCTGAGCTTCATATCATCATTTGTGGTGATAGTAATTGCTTTATCAGCTTCCAAATCAATGGATGAATTAGAATTTTTTAAATCAAATCGGGATGTTAAATCTCTCTTAACCTGATCTACGGCGTTAACGAGCTCCTGTTTATCAAACTCGGAAACAACATCAAAACTGCAATCTTTAGCCATATTTATACACTCCTATTTTAGTACATGATAATAATACCATGAAAATAGGCTTGTTTAACCGCCAAGAACATTATTTAAAAAACGTCTGAAAAAAGATGGTTTTAAAGCTCCTTTAGGTTCGGGGCTGACAGGTTTCGGGTATTCCTGCCAGTAAGGTTCTTTGCGAAAACAGTCTTCACAGCCATATTTTGCCTGAAAATATTGAGGAACGTTTCCGCCTGTATTCATTCCCATTCCCATTCCGCCCATCATCATAGGGTATCCGCTGCCGATATTCATTGTCATAATTACACCTTCATTTTACTACACTATATATATAAAGAATAAACAGCTTTAGAAATTGCTTAGTTTGTAAATTAATGTAACAAAATGCTCTGAGATACTAAAGTTTATATAAAATATGCCGATATTAATAAAGTACAGGTAGTGGTATGGCAAAATTAAGTATTGAACAACTGAATTTTATTAAGGAGTTTAAGCATAATTATCCGGATGCAAAGCTTTCTGATGCGGAAATTTTGTCTATATATAACGAGCAGCTTAACGGGATAAGTCTTACAGAAGACCAGAAGGATTCGATTCTGGCAGGGAATATTATTACAGATAATGACGGCTTGCGGCTTGAAAAACAGCCTGTAGTTCTTTCTGAGAAGAGTAAAGAGGGTTTAATTGCAGCATTAAAATCCAGAATTAATAAAGTTGCTGATGATACTAAAAAAGCAGAGGATAACAACGGGCTGCTCGGCAAAGCGTGGAGTTTTATGAAAAATACGCCTCTTCTGGACTGGTGCACTGACAGCACAAATGATATTGAAGAAGCACGCAGGGAAGAACTGGATATTTTGGAAAAAGGTGATATCAAGACAGCTTTTGAAAAAATTACCGGCATGGAATATTCTCAAGATAATATAGTAAAGTTTATGAATGGTGAGATTACAACAAAATCAGAGCAGGCGTTGAATGGCTATAAAGAAGGTCAGGATATGGCGGTTGATGTAATCGGGGATATGGTTTCGGGTATTGCGGCAGTTGGTATATATTCTTTAGCAGTTGCAGCTGCTCCGTTTTCTGGCGGAGCAAGTATTGCTGCGGGTGCGGCTTTGGCAACTGTAAGCGGCGGTTTAATAAAATCCGGAGTTAAGGCTTTAGATACAGTAGGTACTGATAAAAAATATACATTAGATAATTTTAAACATGATTTAGTTACAGGAGGTTTCTCCGGAGCTTTAGCACCTATAACAGCAGGTATGGGCGGAGCAGTTGGAAAAACCGTTGCAACAAAACTCGGCGTTCAGGCGATTAAAACTACCGGAAGCAAAGCTGCTGCAGCCGGAGTTAAAGGAGCTTTGATGAATCCTGCCGGATATGAATATATTGGCGGGAATATAGTTAAACGCGGTCTGGCAATGGGGACTGAAATGGCAGCTGACGGAGCTCTCGGTGGAGCTGTAGATAATGCTTTTAGAACTGCTTATGACGGCGGAAGTGTAGATGAAATTTTAGAAGCCGGAGCAGCTGGTCTTGCCGGCGGAGCAATAATGTCGCCTCTGATTGGAGGCGGAATGAAAGCTGCTGGTAAAGCCGGACATAAAATCGGTGAAAAACTTCATGGGGGAGAAAAGTTGGCTGATGATGCTGTACCGGCTCCAAAAATTACGGAAAATGAACCGGAAGAGGTTGCACCATTTGCTCAAAGACTGGAAAAATCTCCTGATATAGAAGATTTTACTAATCCTGAGATTAAGGAAGTCATACTTGAGAACGGCGGGTTTAATGATAAAGGCGAATTTATACCGGATGGAACTTACACATTGACGGAGAGCGGGAATCCGCTTGCAAAGAGCAGAACTTTCAAACAGTATCCGGATGGCAGAAAGAAACTTGCAGCTAATTTTGATGAGCTATGTGCGCAAGTTGCAAGGTATAAAGGTCTTAAGAAGCTGGGTAAATATGAGCAAGGATTTCTTAAAGATATTATTGATAGAAATCCTGATGTTTCAATTCAGGATATTTCCGAAATCATCACTGACTTTACGCATGCAACAAACGGCGCTTGGTCAGGCAAAACAAAATCTTTTCTTGAATCTTATCAGGGATTAGCTCAAATAGTAGATTTAAAGACATTTAAAGCTAATATTAACGAATATGACAAATTTCTTTCAGAAATCAAGAATTCTGATTTTGTTTTATATTCAAAACTGCAAGATTTAAGACTTGAGTACTTTACAGAGGATATGGCAGGAATAAAACTTGAAGATTTCAAGAAAAATTTGGAGTTTTTCAAGACTCTTGATAATAATTTGCAGAAAGCGTTAACCAGATATGATTATAATTTGTTATTTAAATCTCATGATAATAAATATTTTGAGCGTGTAAAAGCTGCTGATAATTTTAATCGCTGGGCATTAGAAAAAGATGCAAAGGTTCTCTTAGATGAAAGTGTTAGGTACTGGGGAAAACTTTCTGATGAAACTTATAGTCAGGTTACAAAAAATATTGAACTTGTGAAAGAAATTATTAATGCAGATGTATATGATACGTATCTGCTTAATGATATTTTAGGAAGCAGAGATGCACTTTATACCGATTTTTGTGCAAAATTAAAATCCGAACTTGGAGATAATTTTAATTATTCATATCTTTCAAAACTGTGGTATAACCGCAACGACATAACTCCTGCAGCGGCACTAATTGATACTTTAGGTAAAGATGCAGATAAGCTAAGTGGCTGGGATTTTGAATCTATTTGTTCTCAATATTATAAAGCAGATGACGCCGGGAAACGTAATTTTCTTGCCAAGATTGATATTGCAGGCAAAATGCCTCAATTTAGAAACTATAACAATAATTTTAGCAAAGAATTATTAAAAAGTTTTATGGAAAGAGATATTGCTAATGCTGAAAAGATTGCAGAATTCGTAAATCTTGCTGAACCTAATTTTTTGTCAAAGATAGGTTTTCAAGGATACTCTTATTATCTTATAATTGCCTTTGAAAAACTTTTTGAGCCTCAAAACCTTGATAATATGATAGCCTGTGCAAAACTTCATAAGGATTTGCCGGAGGATTTCGCTGAATTTTTGCATTCTGAGCAGTCTATAATTGGTTCAAGCAGATGGAGCGGCAGCAATGTTGAAAATTATCAGTATATGGTAACGCCGGATGAACTTGCTTCCAGAATAGAAACTATCAAAAAGTATAATGGCAAACTCGCTCCTAATTTGCTGGAACGAATTTATAACGGTGAGCTGACAGCTAAAACCCCTTCATTAGATATGCTTTCTACAATTGACCAGAAACTTGCTGTAAATATTGTAAATTATCGAAAACTTTCGGATATTGATACCCTTGATAATGAGAGTATAAATAAATTTATACAATATGTTAATAAGTTTGAGATTACCAAAGATGATGCACATATGTTCTGCAGTTCTCTTAAACCGGAAATCTTCAATGAATTATCAGCAGAAGAACTTGATGTAATCCCTTTTTCAGATATGGCTAGAAATAGCGATCCTATAATGAGTAATATTGAAACATTTAGACAAGTTTTCAATATTACTCCTAAACCAATAAGAGATTTGTTAAAGTCAGACGCAGGTGCAAGATTCTATTGTGACTGGAGTAAAACTTACGATGGCTCTGATTATTTAAAAAAGCTTGCTCAACTTAATAATTTCTCTGAAGAAGATTTAAAAAATATCGGGCCAAAAGTGTTATTAAAATATTTTGATACATACTTTGATGAAAATTTTAATTCGAAAAATTTAGAAGCTTGGAAATCTGTTTCTCAAGATACTAAAGATAAGCTTGGCGAGTACGCATATTATTTATTAGCAAATAATGAAATTTTAGATACAAGACTTTTGCAATCAAGAGTTGATAATTTGATAAATAATAATGTTTATGGACACATTCAGGGCAGACAATTATCTACCTATCTTATGAATGCATCACAGGATATGGAAGAGTGTTTGAATGCCATCCTTAAAGATTCGGATTTTAAACGGGAAAATATCAACCGTATCATCGAAAGTTTTCGCGAGATTACACGCAGAGAAGATAATGACTGGGAATTCGTAAGAGAACTTATTAATAATCCTAAAGTTAAAAGTGATGAAATATCCGGTATATTAGATGCATTATATTCTCCCGGAGCGGTTCGCGAACAGCAAAAATCTTTTGCCCGTTATCTGATTGAACATGACGGAGTAGATAATACATTTATTCCATCTCTTTTGAGGGTCGTTGAATTAACAAAGCGAAGAGTTCAGTATAATGAGGTCAAAATACAATTCGCAAAAGAATTATTAGAGAATCCTAAGGTTAAACAAGCTGAAATATCAGGTATAATAGGCAAAATGGCAGAGAATAGTTTTGCAGCTGACAGAGCACTTGTCCTTGATATGATAAATTCGAGAGGTTTTTCTTATAATGAAATTAGTGATTTACTTTACTATTTATCTAGCAGCGGCAAAAGTGAACACACACTTGAAAAGTGTTTTATATTGAAGAATTTATTAGATAGAGAAAATCTGAATTACGCTGATATTCAGTCTATTATGGAGACATTGTATAGTCTTCATGACACTGGCACTTTAAATAATATTAAGCCGCTGCTCAATGATTTGTTTGATGAACAATTTAATCCTGCAGATATATCTTTAATTTTATCCAATATATCAAATGATACTGCAGAATCAACAGCACAAATTGCACTTGTTAAAAAATTAATAAAATTAGATATTTCTCCAAACCAAATTTCTTCATTAAAAGATGCACTGGGTAACAGTACTATTGCTCCAGAAGTTATGGGGGCAAAGGTTTATAATCTTGTAAATTCCGGTGTAGACATAGAGCTTGTTTTGAATATTTGCAATAATGCAAAAGCAGTATCAATATTTAATCAGGATGTTATTGCGATTTTAAGCCGTTTGAAAGCAGATGGTGCTGATGTCCGCGGAATTGTAGACATTATATCTGATGGTAATATTCCTAAAGACTTAATGACTAAAATTAATGCACTGTTTGCATTGTCATCATTAACCCCGGATGACAAGCTTGTCTTAAAAAGACAGGGGATAGATATTGAAGCAAAAATACATAATTTGATGATGTCAATTGATACAAAATATCCGCTGATTTCAACTTCTAAACAGGGCGTTATAGATTTCTTAAAACATATAGGGAATAGTAACAATGCAGACAATGTAATCAAAAAAGCTGATTTTGCAAGTTTCGGCAAAAAAGGCATTGAACTTGAATATTCACGCGAAGATTTTATTAGGAAAATGGATGCGTTGATACGTGAAGGCGGGGCTGGCAGAAAACAAATTTCTACAGAGGGAGTTGAAATCCCTGAACTAAAACTCTCAGAAGCAGATGTTGCTTCAACGCAGACTAAGATACAAGATCTTCTATCCCGGCATAAAACTGAGCCGGCAGAGGTTATACTGGAAGGCGAAAAAGTTCAGGGAACTCGTTTTCTAGGTACACAGGGCGGGTCAAACAGGGCTTATTATACTCAAATCGGAGATAAACTTTATTATATTAAATACCCGAGTTCGGAAAAATTAGGTCAAAGTGTAGAGGAAGTCATTGCTTCAAGGCTTTATCGCTCAGCAGGCATAGATGCCCCGAATATGAAATACGTTTATGACGAAGAAGGTAATATAATTGGCATGGCAGGAGAATTTATTCCTGATTTGAGTACAACTCCTAAAAATCCGGATCAGTTTACAGACGGCTTTGCAGCAGATGCCTGGCTTGCCGACTGGGATGCTCCCAAAAATGATAACACCCAGTATAGAACAAGCGGTGTGGTAAAAGTCGATGTCGGCGGCTCGCTTCGTTATCGTGCAAGAGGCGAAATGAAAGATTTTGGCGCGGTTGTAAACGAACTTTCAAGTTTGATAGAACAAAACGGCCGTTTTATGTCAATGACTAAGCAGCAGCTTTTAAATTCATTAAAACATGTAACAGACATGCCTGAAGCGCGGATACAAAAGATTATTGACGAATCTCCGCTTGATGACGGCCAGCTTACATCTATTTTGCTGAAGCGAAAAGAATATATGACTATTTTTCAGAAGAAGCTTGAAGTTTTGGAAGAAAATCAATTTGATAATATTCTGGAAATGGTTAACGAAGCCAGACGCATGACGGCAGAAGAGTTTAGTGATGATACAAATATTGCAGAACGCCTCGGGTATGTACGAACAAGAACCGGTTTTGAAGGACTGCTTAATACTACGGGGGTTGATAATATGGCGCTTACTCCAGAGCAAAGAATTCTTGCTGATAAACTGATTGAAGAAATTAAGAGATTTACTGTAGGCAATAGAATTTCTGATGATGTTAAACTTGATGCAGAAACAAAGGACTTTTTAAATTCCATTCTGCAAGGAGTTCCGGAATTTGCTCCGATATTTGGCAAACCTCAGCACAGTATGCAGAAGTATTCTCTTGACGTACATATTCTCAAAGTGCTTCAGGATTCTGTGAACGATCCGCTTTATAATCAGCTTGGTGACACAGACAAAATAGTCCTTAAATTCTCAACACTTTTGCATGATATCGGCAAAAGATATCTCGTTGACGGCTCAGATACAGGCCATGCTGCAAAATCTGCAGAGTATGTTTATTCAATTCTTGATAGATTTAATTTTGAACCGGAAATTAAAGACAGAATTATTTCAGTTGTTTCAAATCACCACTGGTTTAAAGAATACTGTCTGGGCAATACTTCAAAATTAGATATTGCAACGCTATGCCGCAGACCACAGGACTTCCTTATTTATCAAATAATGGCAAAGGCAGATTTGAAAAATGTGAATGATAAATTTTATCTTGACAAAACAGGAGCCTCAAGCTTTGCTGAAGCAGAAAAGAATTTTGCTGCAAAAATGGCAGAAATTCAGCCAGCAGTAGATGAATTGGCCTCAAAACAGGTTGTAATAACGGCCTCAAGATTCGTAGAAGTTCCGCAAAGAGTTACTTCAACCGGCAGAGTATTGCCGGCAAGAGGTTTCCCTGTAGAAACTGTGAAAATTAAAGACACAGATACAGGATTAAAGACGCTTAATCTTACAAAATTAAACGAGGATACTGATATGTTTAATTATGGATTTAACCATATTCCTCTTAAAGATTTAAGATTAACAGTCCATATGGTCAACCAGTCTATAAATTTAGATGTCTTTAAAACACTTGCCAGAAACCCTATGAATAACTCTGCACAATCAATTTCGATGATTAGTATGGCAGATAAATCTACATATTCCGGTCTGCAATTCGGTCTTGTTCTCGATGTAGATAATGCAAATGTTTCACATGCTTATTTTTCCAATACCAGCTCCGGTACTAAAAAAGGTTTTGCACATTTTGTAGAAGAAATGTTTGAAAATAGCAAGTATAGAACATATGTAAAAGATAACTTCAAGTCCTACTTAACAGAAAAAGGGGTTGAAATCTCTGACGAAGAGTACACAAAAATTATTAAATATATTCAGAGTAAAAAATATCCGGAAACACAAATCAAAAATTTAAAAGTCGGTAACAGGACATTTACACGCGAAGATATTCTCGGAGCTTTTACATATTCTAGAGATCAGTTGATTGAAGTGAAAAAAATGAAAACTCACGGTGAGCATAATGAAATAGTAGCTTTAAATTCAAAAGTAAAAGGTCTTATTGCAAAGGTTAATTCTCTGGATGAATGTCCTGAATGGTTCCTTGAATTTGCTAAAGACAACAATCTTCCTATAATCTTAATCGGCACTTAATGTAACGAATTGTAACAATATTCTAAAAAACCCTAAAGTTTTCAAAAAAAATGCCGATATACATAACATAAAGAAAAGAAAAAGGAGTAGAAAAATGGCAGACGGAATCGGAAGACTTTCAGGATATGGAAATTACGGCGTAGGCGGTTACATGCCTCAAAGAAGAGGAGATGTTTCAAAAGAGGAACAGCCTCAAGAACAAGTTTTAACAAATCAGCATGAAGAAACTCAGGTAGATCCATCAAAAGTAATGGAGTTTCTTGCTAATAATAATTTCTTTGTAGCAGCTCCGGCTGCCGCTGAAGTAGGTGAAGTAGATGCAGCAACTCAGGATAGAGTGGCAGGCTACATGGAACAATTTGAAATGATATACGGCATAGTACAGGAAGAATTCGGCGAAGAATTGGCTCCTGCTGTTATGGATGTAGTGATGGATAAGTTAATGGGCATGTCAGAATAAGATTTCTCAAACATTTTTTCTACACTTAATTTAAAAAGGCTGATTAAAATAGCCTTTTTTCTTTTGTTTTGAGGGAATTTTAAGTTTTGTAAAAGAAATTTTAAAAAAGGTGTTGACTTTTAAAATTGATGGCATATGATAGTAAATGTCGGTTGAGAGAACCGGGGCGAACAAAAGAAATTAGTTCGCAGGGTCGAAAGACCAGTGTTGATGAAGTATGAAAATATACAGCTGGAGGAAATTAAGTAATCCGGTCATCCTCACAAAATAAAAGCCTGAATTTAAATTTATAAATAGCAAAGAATTAAAATAAAGGCTTGTTGTTTATCTGAACCTTGACAACAGAATAGCTGAAGACGAAT
>ULMU01028823.1_pt1 | contig 59962 bp, 52 predicted proteins | sample 1951741 | NCBI WGS metagenome assembly ULMU01 (sample SAMEA4835559, study PRJEB28245) | human gut metagenome | biome: gut microbiome; material: fecal sample | place: Denmark | collected 2008
GGCCTGCGCCAAGCCATTAGCGTAAGAGATACCGTCTGAATCGATGTGAGTTTAGCTTATTCAATGCGCATTGTTTATCTATTAATTAAAATCATTAATATTGTATCGTTAATATTAATACATTAAGTTATGGCTTGCAATAAGAAAAAGAAAATGGCTAATGGAGGCAAGGTCTCCGAGAAAAAGAAACCTCAACTGAAATGTGGAGGCAAGGTTAAGAAAAAGAAGTAATAACCGGAGGGGTATATCCCCTCCTCAGTATTTAGCATATGAAAAATTCAGAATTTGTATCTAGAATCATAAATGATATGAACTCCATCAATAAGGACGCTCATGTCAGTAGGAGATGGATATTATCCATAGGAAGACAAAAGGCAAGATCATATATAGCCCAGAAGTATGCTGATGGAACCTTGTTCGGCGAGGAATCACTGTATACTCATATCAATTGCATGGAGATGGAGAGGGTTCGGAAAATTGATTGTTGTTTTGATGAGTTTAAACTATGCAGGATACTTATGAGATCCAAGAAAAGATTGCCCGATATGATATATACCCGTATAGGTCCGGCTATCATCAAAGTATCAAATATCATGGATGATATTATATTTACCTCCATATCGTTAAGAAAATACGCTAACAACAAGGAACGTAAATACGGGAATATAGATCAATACTATTATTATGTCAATGATGGATATATCTATATACCAGATATTAACATAGAGGCTATAAATGTTGATCTTATAACTCTCGACAGAAAAGCGGCGTTAGAGCTAGGGGGATGTGGAGCTGAAAAAGATAAGCCATGTACATCTCAATGGGATTATGATTTCATATGCCCAGACAAACTTCTTGAATATGTGGTTTCCGAAACATTAAGGGAAACTGTAACCAAATTGCAGATCCCTACGGATGAGAACCCGGATATGGATATTAATAAGAAAACACAAAAAATTCAATAACATGAATCTAATAAGATCAATAATCAATTTCTTTGGTTTCAATGACGCCATAGTTGACGGTATAGGCGAAAGAGGGATGAGAGACAGCTCTATTATAAGATATAATGAGGTGCACGATATGTATGACAAGATTATAAAAGATCTGGGAGATATGTCGGCTTACGTATCCAAGGGTTATATCTATGATAAGATAAAGGAAAGAACGGGATTAAGTACCAGACATATTAGTAGGATATTAAATCATACTAAGAGAAAAGATCTTAGGTTTATATAAAAAGGAGAGGATAATCAACCTCTCCTTTTTGTTTTTAACAGCCTCCACCTTGACTTGGATCAGATACATACATGTTTGTAGCATTGCTAGCACAATCACTTCCGCCTGATATCGTTCCCGATCCGGGTGGTATGATGACTGTTTTAGTGGTAAGGAAATATTCTACATCTCCATATGGTTCAGATCTAGTATAATACACATCAAATGATGCTGATTTAGATTTACCACATGGATTATCATAGCTTACGGATATACTTAAGCATTTTCCATTAAAACTTTCGCTAGCGTAAGCGCTCCACGTCTTTGTTGACTCCACGCAATCACATCTATCGGCCTGCGCCAAGCCATTAGCGTAAGAGATACCATCGGATTGTAGGTTATTGTCGGCTATCCTATTTGCCTCGTCCTTGGTGCAGGCGGTGTATTTTTGTGTATAAATTTCTTGTATTAGGATGAAATCGTTATATTTGTGATATGAAAACAAAGTCATTTAAAATACTTGATCAGTACTTTCTCCGTTTTTATAGATCTATTATGTCTAAGAACGGCAAGAGAAGGAAACATACGATTGTGGACAAGAATGATATTCTCGAATGTCAGTCCTTGATATGGAAGGTCATACGTGATAAGTATCTGGATAATGAGGGTGGGGTTTATATAAACAACATCGGTTATCTGTGCCATAAGATCAATCCTAATCGTAAGATATATCTAAATAAGCTTACCGGTACTATTAACAGACGTGGAACTGGTGGATATTCTTATGTCCATACGTGTATTGATTTTATGCCTCGGAACAAGTATTTCCATCTCTATATTTCTCCGGCGTTGAATAAGGAGTGTAGATTGGCTATGGAATCAGGTAGGAGGTATAAGTTCTTGTACCGGGAGGTTGAGTCGGAGAGTAAGGTATTTGGAGTTAAATGGGTTTATAAGCTGTAGAAGTTTTTGTGATCCAGTTAGCCCGTGAGGGTAGACTGGATTTTTTTTGTATCACGGATTCAAATACATATCTTTGTGCAAAAGACTTAAATATGACTATAAAAGGGCTATTGGCCGAGATCAAGGCCGATTTACATAAATACGATGATAGCGGGGCTATAGATACCTCGTCTGTTTATAGGTGGGCTGAGATCGCCTTGAAAAGGTTCGGGGGTGTTATAGCGGTCATGTCAGAGGCGGTTGTCAAGACCAGTAATAAACAGGCGGTATTGCCTTCCGATTTTTTCGACATGCTTGACGCTTATAGATGTGAGCCTCTGGTTTGCGAGATACCGGGCGGCGACAAGGCTAAGGCTGACCTCCAACACGAGATCGGCTGGGTCGAGCGCACCGAGCGCGGTTTCCGTTGGAACTCCTGCACCGAGTGCTGTAAGGAGGAGTTTGAGAAGACGATCACGGAGAAGATATATATCGGGTCTCATGAGGTTCGCTTCCATTACCATCATCCTGTAAGATTATCGATAGGTCGTGGGTTGAGGCGTGATTGCGCCGCTGACAAGTATCGGGATAAGTATGATTGGGATAATTATGATATAACTATATCCGGCAATACTATGTATACCGGGTTTGATGGATTTATTTATATCATATATCGTGCTACGCCTAAGGACGATGATGGTCTCCCGTATATACCTGAAACGGCGTTAGGTTATCTTGAGGATTATGTCGAGACGTATATCAAGATGAAGATCTTCGAGAACGCCGCCGTTAACGGTTTGATACAAGGGGCTGGTGATGCCTATAAACTATACGCCCAGCAGGAGCCGGGTAAGTTCGCTAGGGCCATGAAAGAGCTTAAGATGTCGATGATTACCTTGAATGATTACCGGGAGCTGGCTGAGGATAATAGGAGGAGGATGCTGTTTCATGAGCGTATGTGGCCCAACGCTTTTGATAAGTATATTAAACTGGTTTAACAAAATACGATGATATGGCTGATTGGATACATTTAGATAAGACAAGTGGTACCGGTCCTGCTGAGGTTAGAGTTACCGCTGATATCAATGAGACTGGAGAGATACGTCAGGCTACGTACAAGGTTATAAAAGAAGGCACCAAGGAGGAGAAGACGTTCGTGTGCAGGCAGGAGTCGGTCCCGGTGGTTATTATCCCGGAGTTCGACTACCTAGTGCTTAGGTATATCTGGGCTGACGAGGACGGCATTGACTTTGACACGGCTACCGGTTTCGATAACACCGGCCTCCCGGACGTTGACGGCAAGCTTGTTGGTTGGAGTAAACAGTACCAGACCACGCAGGAGCGGGTAGGTGATTATCTTATCCACGGTGGTGATAACATGGAATCAGGTAATGAGGCCGCCTTGATCCAGATGGGACCGTTGTTGGATGGCGATAATTACGATAAATTACCTCTTGAGATCAGGTGTAGTATATACGGTAACTGGTATGGTGGTCGTGAGAAAGGTAATGTCACTATCAGGTTCACGGCATATAAGGGCGGTTCTATGGAGAAACGTGGATATGATTTTGTCAATATCGGAGGCGAGGAGGTTTATACCGGTGACGCTCCCACTAACGTATCCGCTCATGGTGAGGATAATTGGCAAAATATAAAGACCTTGTATTCTAAGGTAGGCACGATGATCTACAACAAGGAGTCTCGTGACTGTATTGTAAGAATAGGTGAGTAATTATTCTTTTTCATAATACAAATATCTATCAGCCCTCTCGTCCGTGAGGATGGGGGGGAGTTTTTTTTGTTTTTTTAGTCCTTTACTTATGACATATTTGATCTTTTATTGCGCAGGAATAATCTAGCTTTGCCGAAAACTAGTATTATGGTCACATTGAATGATGTAAATAACGAACTCCATGTCCGGTTATATATACTGGAGGTACTTAAGGATTATATAAGAGATGATGATTTCGATGGTCTTGTAGATAAGGCGTTGGATTTTGTCATGGAAGGCGTTTCTATGCCTAAGGCTCCGGCCAAGGATACCACCATGAGTGACATATCAAAGAGCGTTTTGGCCTTGGTAGCGGGTGCTGGATTAGATGAGAGGTTAAGCAAAAGCTCTTTAGAGTTAGCTTATGACAGATGTAAGATGAGGTACGTATTCGATCCTCGAAATCGGGATATACACGGTGTAGTCGTAGGTTATTCCAATGACTTTAATAGTCTGGTAGCTGTGTGTGATGAGGGATCGAAGAAAGGAGTGGATAAAGGATCTACTGATTTTGTGGATGTCAATGAGAGATACGTGACTAACGGTTTCTTTTACATATCTGTAGAGGATGCCGATAAGCAATCGAACTACATGGGTAAAAATTTGTAATTGTTGTGTTTTTGTACTTTACACGAGCGTTTAAAAGTATTTAGTTCTCCTCCTGACTTGTGAAAGTCTGGAGGATTTTTTTATAGAGACTCGCATTTGAAAACCCCTAAATCTTCAGTTTAGGGGATGAAAAATGCGGGGTAGTACAGTTACCCTTGACTTTCAATGCACATATCTAAATACAACGATAGTAAAAGAGGTATATATAAGATGTATGAACAATTTTAGATAGCTTATAATCAATTAAATAGTTGTGCATTCCAATATTTTTTTCGTATCTTTGAGTGTTGAAAATCAAATAAAATCGCCATGTTGAGAGCCTATAAATATAGAATCTATCCGACAGAAGAACAGAAGGTTTTGTTTGCCAAGACTTTCGGCTGCTGCCGCTTTGTCTATAACTGGGCACTCAATCTGAAGATTGAAGCCTACAAGCAGGAAAAGAAATCTATTGGGAATGTTGAGATGACCAATCGCATGAGGAGCGAACTGAAAATGGAATATGAGTGGTTAGGTGAGGTAAATTCGCAAGCTTTGCAAAGTGCGTTGAGAAACCTTGATACTGCCTACAAGAACTTTTTCCGTGACACTCATACGGTAGGTTTCCCGAAATTCAAGAACCGGAAAAGTAAGCAGAGTTTCCAGTGCCCGCAACATTGCAGCGTGGACTTTGTGAAAGGAACAATCACAATCCCCAAGGCGAAAGACATTCCTGCCGTACTGCACCGCAAGTTCAAGGGTATGGTGAAGACCGTCACCGTCAGCATGACACATTCGGGCAAATACTTCGCTTCCGTATTGGTTGATACGGCCATTCAAGAACTTCCGGCATCAGCGATACAGGGCGATACGACTTTGGGCATAGACTTGGGTATCAAATCTCTTGCCGTATGTTCTGACGGACGCACGTTTGACAACCCGAAGAACCTGCAACGTAGCCTTGACCGCTTGAAGCTGTTACAAAAGCGATTGAGCCGAAAACAGAAAGGTTCTACCAACCGCAACAAGGCTCGCATCCATGTAGCCCGGTTGCGGGAGCGTATTGCTAACTGCCGTAAGGATAACCTTCATAAAATCACCTATGCACTCATGCACGACAGCCAAGTGCGTACTATCTGCATGGAGGATTTGAACGTGAAGGGGATGCAGCGCAACCATCATCTGGCACAAGCTGTAGGGGACGCTTCTTTCGGAACAATCCTCACCCTGCTTGAATACAAGTGCAGTTGGTATGGCGTGGACCTTATAAAGATAGACCGCTTTGCCCCAAGCTCCAAGACCTGCGGCAAATGTGGCTATGTGTATAAAGGATTGAAATTGAGCGAGCGCAGTTGGACTTGCCCGGAATGTGGAACACATCACGACCGGGATTTCAATGCCGCTTGCAATATCAAGGAATTTGGCTTGAAAGCCCTACCCTCGGAGCGAGGGGATGTCAAGCCTGTGGACTGTCCTCTTGTGGATGACCGACCTCGTGTCCTAAAAAGCAATGACAGGAAGAAGCAGGAAAAGAGAGGAGGTATTGGTATCTCCGAAGCCGCTAAATCTTTAGTTTGGCGGTAGTTCACTATATTTGCGAAAAAGATAATGTCGTGCAAAATAACTCTAACATAGCGGTTCCCGACTCCGGGATGAACAGGGATAAGCATCCACAGGATCTATCCCCATCTGAATATAGTTTCGCCTTGAACGCTACCATAGAGGGTGACGATGGAAGCCAGCTTAAGATCCAGAACGAGCCTAGTACCCTTTTATGTAAGCGATTTGATGGCTATAAGGTTATTGGGTATAAGAATGACATAGCTGGTGATAACACTTATTTCTTTCTATCCAATCCGGATGATAATACGTCTAAGATCACGTTCATGCGGTCATTGGATTATATCAAGACCGTGGAGGATCAATTGGCTGGATCGGGAAAGGACATCCATCGTATCCTTGGCGAGAGGCTTGAGGAGTCGGATGGTCGTTTTGATGAGATATGTGATTTGATGGAGGTCCTGATAGAGGACTGGGTTGATGACCCTTGTCTTAATTTCTCCATTCATCATCCGATCTTCGATATAGAGATCAAGGACGAGAAATGCGGGAAGGTGATATACTGGACCGATGGATATAATCCCCAGCGATATGTTATGGTCGATAAGGCTCTTAATCCGGATGATGATGGTGACTTTTGGTATCATTATCATGGGTATAAGACATGTGGGGATGACAAACCAATAGAGAGGTGTAGGCTGGCCTGCGAGAAGCTGCTGGTGTTCCCGTTGCTGACGGCCCCGTGCGTGGAGCCTGAGGTCGTGGAGTTCGGGGGGAGCCTGCGTGCCGGGACCTACCAGTTCTGCGTGGCGTTGTGCGATGAGTTCGGGATTGAGAAGACCGGATATTGCTCATTGACCAACCCAATCATGTTATTCGATCGTCAAGATATGGTTATCCGCGATGGTTTATGGGGTAGGTCAACCAATATGGGTATCCGCCTTACTGTATCCAATATAGATAAGCAGGTATCTCATTATAAGATAGGTGTTATACAGAACACGGTTGGGTTTAATGGTGAGCAAAGCCCGGTTCTTGAGTATTTCATAGAAGGTATACATCCGATAACGGAAAGGACCATCTATTACCTTACGGATCAGTATAGCGAGCGTACGACCATGGAGAAGTTATCCAAGGAAATACCGGTATATAAGACAGCCAGAGGCATGACGTCTGTCGGGAATCGTCTTCTTCAATACGGCTTGACCGTGGAGAATGAATGGAATCTTCAACCGGTCGTTAATTTCTTGGGTCATTTCGTTAAATGGCAGACATCGATAGCCACGGAGAATCTATATAAAGACGGTGTGGCTTGCTCTAAATACGCCTCTTTCATGCGTGACGAGGTATATCCGTTGGGTATAAGATTCTTTACCAATACGGGATACAGGACAGCTAGATTCCCGCTTATCCCTCGTCCGGCCACAAGGGAGGAGATGGGGGTTATCGTTGATGAGGACGGCAACTCTGAAGACCTATCAGCGGCTTCGGTATTGGAGAACAACCCGCAGTGCGCCGGGAACAGCCGCCGTTATCTTTGGCAGTTTAAGAATACGGCAAAGATCATAAACGACCCGTCTTGGGGATTTGATGATTTTGGGGGAGAATGCAAGAATCAGCTAGATGTTAAGCAACTCGGATATGTAGAGCAGGAATATGCCACGGTAGGAGAGACCCAATTCGTTATCAACACAATGGGGGAAGATGTTACGGTAGATGATGCTATTGATTATATTGCTGACAATATAGAGAATCTGTGTGATCTTATAGAATCCAATGTAGGTATTACTGACGAGTTATGCGCTGCTATATCATTGCCAGAGGATCAAGACGGTATAAAGGCTCCCGATTTCCCTAGTGGATGTGACGATATCGAGAGGATAGAGACCAGGACTATATTGGATAAAAACTCTTTGGTGGATTCTAGGATTGATTTTACATATAAGTTAGCTAGTGATTATACGGAGACAGAGCCTACTACATTAATACAAAGTAATGCTGAGTCTCAAAGGAAGTTTTCTGTATTGTGTGATTTTGATAATTACTCTAGTGGAGGCAAGAATATCATAGATCTGGTTCAGGAATGGCTGGATGGTCAGGATGAGGATAAATTCCCGTCTGACATAGATTCTTCCGCCTTGGTCTTGTGCCAGGATATGTCTAATGTCCGGCAGTTATATGATGAGGGTATATGTGCTAATGGGTGTTCGGTAGGTGATCCTTACGTGAATCCTACTATTAACGATGTGCAACTACCAACGTTCCAAGGAGGTAGGTCATTGGGTAAGTGCACATATTTGTATCAATATCCCGGATGGGAAGGAAAGAAGCATACGGAGACGATGCTTGATCAGTTAATGGATAAGATGGAGGCTTATTTCCCCCAATATGAGAGTCAGTTTGGTATCGAGAACGCCATGTGTCTTTTTGGCGATGGTGATAATTCTAAGTTTAATACCGGTATAACTACTGACTGGGAAGGTCGTGTGTCTATGCAGAATGATATTGACGCCAAGACCAATTGGTTCGGTAGAAGCAACTTGACTTATTTCAAGTTCTATCCACATGTATCCTCATACGCCAGATGGGTGGAGTTGGATTACGAGAAATACATAAGTGGTTTATCCGATCCTGATAACGGTATTATGTACATAGAGATGATGGGTAACTATAATTATCCGATCGGCGACTCATCATCATACAATAAGGTTCGTATAACGTTTTTCTCGGACAAGGAAGGTACCGTGGCTCCTAATCCTTTGGCTAATGATGCCAAGAAAGGTGTTATAGTGAATTACGTGGATCATAAGATATTTATGATGCCAAAGTACTTGTTCTGGAATGATGACAAGATTACTTTCCATAAGATATATGTTTGCATCGAGCCTGCGGTATGCGTGTTCTTCACCGGTTTCGCCATGAGGCGGGACATGAAGGAGCTTGCCGGATTCTATACGGCCGGCACCGCCATCTTCCCCGCCCCGTTCTGTTTTGGCATTCGGCCACTGGAGGTGAAATACGTATTCTTCTTCACGAAAGAATTGAAATTAAGAAGATTTGTTACCTATGAGGCGAAATGTATCTCATGTGGAGATAAACCCGCTGATTGCGCTCCCAGACCATATCAGTATGGTGATTTCGGATATTGGGAGTCTACCAATAAGTATCCGGCTAATTTTGAGTTGTATGATTCAAGTAAGATCGGGATATCATCGGGAGGATCAAAGAGGAAGGATATAATAGATTCTTTGACGAAATACTATGGGTCTCCTAAATCCGTTGAGGGTAAGTCTTATTTCACCGGTAATGGGGATAACGCTGAGTACCCCAATACGTCAACCACATTTTGTCAGAAACCTATACGTCATTACAAGTTCCCTGATAACTCTGTCGCTCCTTTTATGGGTAATCCGTCTCAACTGACCGGTCAATATGGAGTTGACTCCTATATTTATCCTATGGGGGTGATGCTTGATGACGATATCGTTAATGAGTTTCTGGATATAGCGGTAGAGAATGGTCTTATAGATAAGGCTAGACGTGACTCTATAATCGGATACGAGCTATATCGTGGAGATAGGGCCTTGGATAAGAGTGTTATTGGTACGGGTCTGGCTTATGATATGTTTAAGTACGATGATCCCGACGGATCGGCTAACCTTTATCCTAATTATCCTTACAACGATTTGTCTGATGATATGTATATCTATAAGGATATTAATCGTGAGAATTTTATAACGCATCCGTTTAATAGGAAGGGTAATATCTGGTATTCATTCTTAAGCCCTGATATTGCCTTCAACAAGCCTGACGCTCCCACTGAGTGCCTTGTTGATGGTTATCAATTAGGTAAATCCTCTGGTATATTCAGGGAGGTGGAGGATCACCCTAAATGGACGATATTAGGAAGTAAGGCTTATAGTATGGCAACGTCATTGGCTACGGTGGAGGCTATGGCTAATTTAATATCCGCTATAGCTGAGTATACATATCAGTCGGCTTCACAGCAATATGTCGGTGGAGGCGTGATGTTTTTGGCCAACCCTGTCGGCATAGCGCTGACGGCTATCCGTCTGGCTACAGGTATCGCCAAGGCCACAGCCCAGTCCGTGGTGGATATAGGCAAGTATAGGTATCAGTGGTTAACGGCATTGATAGATAGGGGACCTAGACGGAACTATGCTTATTACTATACTTCTGTCGCTCATTATAATTTATTTTACCAAAAAATAGGGGAGTCAGAGTTACGTGGATTGTCAACGGCTAAATATATCAAGAGCGGGTTATATCCGGTAACAGATATCTCTTCGCAAGGGGAGACCGTAGGCGGTAAGCCTATTGTCATAAACAACCTCGATCGTGAGCATTCGTTGTTCATGTCATTTGGTATGGATAAGTATATGCTTGAATATCCGGAGTTGGTTTCAAGTTATGATACCAGCCGTATTCAGGATGAGTGTAATATTCGTAACGACGAGGTGGCTGGTATGACGCCTCATTTTATGACACGTGAATCTTTCGTATCCTGCCCCTATATGAGGATAAAGAAATATTCTCCGGCTCAATACGGGCAGATAGAGGATATCAGATGGGTATCGTTAGGTGGTTGCGGGTTGATGGATGAGGGTAAGCGTAAACCTGTTTTTGGAGGTGATGTGTTTATATCCAGATTCTCGCTTAAAAGAAAAATGCCTATGTTTTACTTGACCCAGTTTGGTCAGGGAGATATGATACCATTCCCTTACTATGACTATAGGAATATCGGGTATCCACGTTATTTTGTTAATTATGATACCGGGGAGGATTATCTTAATAAGACTGACACGGATACTGGATCGCTATATTCGTTCCCTAGCCGTAAGAGTGCTTATGAGATGGCTTGCAAGACCGGGGATATGTATCTTAGTGGTCGTTTCTTTCTGTATTTTTACGGCATACCTCAGTTTCTAGTGGAGTCTGAGATTAATTGTAATTTCCGTATAGCTGGGTCTGAGCCTTATGAGGGTTTCTATCCAGAAGTAGGGGATTATATATCATGGACCCAAGAGCGTAATGTCCCTATATCAAGGGATAATGTGTTTAAGATGAGTCCTGTGTACAAGAATCGTTTTACGCTAGGCGGAAGGTCATTACCAGAGACGTATGATAGCAATTTTTGGGACTGCGCTTACCAAAGACCCAACGGCGTCATATGGAGCACCGCCGACGTTTCGGAGAACGGCATGACCGACCCTTGGCTGTCGTACAAGCCTATGGATTACCATGAGTTCAAGACCTCATTTGGGAAACTCATAAGCATGAAGGGGATAGAGTCGGATCAGATATTAGCCCGCTTTGAGAATCAGGTAGGGCTGTACAACGCTATAGACGTGTTGGCGGAGAGAATATCCCCGGAGAATAGTGAGCTAGGTACAGGTGGTCTTTTCGCCTCTCGTGGTATCGAGTATAATAATACGACGTTAGGATATTCCGGAACCCAGAGCCGGGATATGATCAGTTGCGAGTTTGGGCATTTTTGGGTCGATTTAAGGCGTGGTCAGGTATTCAAGGTAGATTCTAATGGCAGGGATCTTACGGAGGTCACACCGGGGCTTAGAAACTGGTTTAAGGAACATCTTCAGATGAAGATCATCCGTAGCCGGATATATAACGCCGATACGGATGCTGAGCTGTCTTATTATGATATCGATAACAAGTTCTTTGGTATAGGTCTGTCCATGGGTTGGGATAATCGTTTCAAGAGGGTATTGATAACCAAGAGGGATTACATACCGGTAGGGAATCCAAGCGAGTACCAATTCAGGGGAGGCCGGTTCTACAGGAACGGGCAGGCGGTGGAGCTTTCGGACACCAGCCATTTCACGGATGTTTCCTTTACCGTTGGATATAATTGTTTGAAGGGTGAGTGGAAATCATATTTATCCTACACCCCTGATTATTATATCGAGCACCAGCATTATTTTCAGTCTGGTAAGAACTATTCTAGTGATAGTCGAGAAGTGGGATTGTGGTCTCATGGCTTAACCAATCAATCGTATCAGGTATTTTATGGTAAGCTATATCCGTTCGTCATAGAGGTACCTGTCCGTGAGCAGTATGTGAATAAGATCCTTACGAACTACCAATATCGGATGGATGCCAGAAGGTATCAGGATGAGGTTAATTATCAGGTTAGAAGAACAACTGGATTTAATAAGGCATGGTTCTATAACGATACCAACAACAGCGGTGAGCTTCGGATGGTTATCGCCGACAAGAACGATATGAGCCAGCGGTTAAGGTATCCTGTAACCAATGACGATAGCCGTGAGATACTGGTGACGGAGGTTGATCAGAAGATAAATATAAATGACTATTTTAACGAGGTCAAAGACGATACTAATAACCTCCCGGTATGGATCAAGGACGTGAATGATATTGACCGGAAGATCGACCCCAGGGCTGTCGATTATCATCGGAGGTGGCGTGATCGTCTTCGTGGCGATTGGTTCTTGGCAAGATTCGTGAATGACATTGAGAGCCGGTTCAAGATGATAGTAAGATGGTTTAGTAATGATGAGAAAATTTATTGATTTATTAACATATGGGGGGGTATTTACCGCCTCCTCTTATATATTGAAATGATATGGAAGATTTTATTGGTAAGTACGATGGTAATCAAATAGACAGTAGACTTGATAAGGTCAAGGATATGGTTGGCGCTACGGCGTCTCAGGCTGGGGAGGGTGGATTGGTACCAGCTCCGGCGAAGGGAGATGAGGGTGGGTTTCTTTGTGGAGATGGCACGTGGAAGGATGTAGTAGTCAAATCAGATTATACAGTATTTGACATTGTTATGGAGATAACATCAAGTGACAATCTATCTATATCTCAGGAAAATTATAATAAATTATTAGAGAAGCTTCCAAGCAACGCTGTTAATATATTTCCAGTCAGAGATAATGGGAGGTATATATCAAGTCTTTTTGGTGGATATAATGTTAATGATGATAATTCTATTTGGTTTTATATAAAACAGGATGCGGGAATATTGCAGAATTTTTCTGCACAAATCTCTATATATCAAGATTTATCTGTAAATGTAAATGCTGGTATGAATTATTTAATGCCAGTAAGTGGTGGGATTGATGTATATACAAATCTAACAAGTGGTCTTTCTGAGAATAATACTAAGCAGTTAACAATACATACTACAGGTGATGGAACTAAATCTTTAATGGATGATGGTAAATATCGTAAACTACCAGTATATGGAAAGAATTTATTGCTTGGATCTGGTACAGAGGTAAGTAATGCCGAGTATGAGACGGCTAATTACTGGCTAACTGAACAGATATCTAAAGGAACACAAGTAACATTGACTATTTTTGGAGAGTTGGGTGATGATAAGGAAATGTTCACTATATATAACTCTACTGGTGCAGTAGGTTCTATGGCTCAGTTCAGTAAGGCTGACTTTGTGAATGGGAAGGCCAGTAAGACTTTTAAATGGATTACTAATATCGGAGATGCAGTAGCTGATAATACACATATGGCTGTATTTAGTTCTCCTAAAACGGGCACATCAATTTCCACCCTCCATAAGATTAAACTTGAATATGGTGATATTTCTACTGAATGGTCTCCAGCTTGGGAAGATATACCAGATCTAGAAGAAAGATATGCGTATGGTGTTGAGTGGGATACTGCATCATCAAGTCCAGATGGTGTTAGAGTAGGTAATCTGCAATTGCATAGAGAACTACCTGTCCAGAGTAAGATGAGAAGGTGTCTTTTGGATAGAGATGGTGGAGTTAAAGAATATTTGGATAATGAGCTTTCATGGGGTGGAAGCTATTTGGATTATGCTGTTATGACAGAGATACCTGAACATTGGTATAAATTGTATTTTAATGGCACTAAATTTAGGATGATGTTGTCCGAAATTCCATTACCTGGGTATAAACATGTAGATAAGTTCTATATCTCAACATATGAAGCCAGAATGTATAGAACCGATAATTTATTATGTTCGGCGGCTGGAGCTAGTAAATTAAGTGATCCTAATTCAATTAATTTTAGAGGTGGTGACAACACCGCTGAATGGGATGATACCTACCGTTCCTTGCTAGGATGCCCTGTTACCAACCTTACCCGAGACCAATTCCGCCAAGCTGCAAGAAAACGTGGTAGTGGTTGGGAAATGTACACGTATGGAGCACATAAAACCTTATTCTGGTTATTTGCAGTAGAATATGCTACATTAAATAGTCAAAAACCGTTTAATGCTCAAAAGGACGCTAACGGTTTCGCCCAAGGCGGATTAGGTCCGGGACCGACACAAATGACGGATTGGACTAACTTCAACAACGCCAACCCCCTTATCCCATGCGGCTATACCAACGAGTTCGGGAACGGCTCGGGAGAGAAGGCATATGTGGTGAAGAACGCTTCCGGCGGTACTCACGCCACGTTGAAGGCTAACAGGTATCGTGGTATAGAGAATCCGTTCGGCCATATATGGAAATATACTGACGGGGGCAATATACAGGTCACCACGGGCGATGCGGGATTATCCATATTATGGACTACCGATGACCCGTCGAATTTCAGCGACACCTCTTACACCGGCTATGACAAGAAAGGCAACATCTGCCGCAATGGTTATGCCAAGAAGATGCTCCTAGGTGAGGATGGTGATATCGTAGCTACGGAGATCGGCGGTAGTAGTTCTACCTACTGGTGCAACTACTATTACACCAACACATCGGCTAACCGCATGCAGACGGTGCTGGTTGGCGGTGCTACGGACGAAGGGCAGGGTGCGGGCCTCGCTTGCGTGAGTACGAATCTTGCGCCTTCCGCTACGGGTCGTAACGTCGGTTCGCGCCTTTGCTTTTTCCCCGAATATCGTAAAACGTCGGCGTAGCCGCACGTCTCACGTCGGGAATTTTTTTGTATAACGATTAAATAACAAGACATGAAAAGAACATATAGCGACACTATACCGATCACTATGGAAAAGGACGGTGACGGATCCTACCTTTACCGGTGGGACGTTAGAGAGGAGACAAGGGAGATGGGTGACGATATGTCCCCCGTGATCTCCTATAGTTACAACGAGGTCAGGGTATGGCCCACGTTGACGGCCAACAAGATATTGGAGGCCTGTATCAACGCCCTATGGGACAAGGACGTGGAGCAGAAGAAGCTGAACGACTACAACGCCGCCCAGCTAGGCATACTGGACTTGTCATACGTGGAGTCTTATAAAACGTTTCTCAACGAGAGGAAGGCGTTGAAAGACCGTGTGGATAGCGATTTCGCCGAGTGGGATAATAGCTAGTTAATATGCTTATATTCTTAAGGGCGGGTATGTGACGTGGATCATGTTCCCGCCTTATGTTTTAATATCCATTTGATTGTGTGTATATTTGTGAAAAACATGATTTATGGCAAAGAAGAATAAACAGGATGAGATTCCGTCGTGGATAAAGGATTTATATAAGGAGGATCTTGATCGTGTCGTAAGAGGTGAGCGTCCTATGTATTTTAGAGGTATGGATGATAGTCCTTTGAGAAACGTATCCCCGGAGTTTGATATCCTTAGCGGAGGAGCCGCAGTTAAAGGTATGAATGGGATAAGAGGTACGTTGTCCCCGTTGAATAACGGTATGGGTAATTATAATTTCAGTATCAGGGGTATAAATAAGAAGATCGGTGAGTTGGTTGATGAGGCGGGGCTATATTTACCTGAGAAATTAAGACCTGTATATCGGACTGTGGTGGATGCTATGTCGAGTTCCAAGGATAAGGGGTTGGATCATATCACGCAGCCGTTGGCCAACGCCCTGTACCCGGCGGACGAGCGGCGAAACCGGCGTCTGGACGGGGAGTATCCCGTTGGTTATGTGGATGCCATAGACGGCATATGGCCCATGGAGAAATATGGGCTATGGGGAGAGAAGATTGAACGGAAGGCTGATGGAGGAGAGATGTATACCGTATCTAAAGGCGATACTCTTTGGAGTATAGCCAAAAGATTGGGATTATCTTTAGACGATATTATATCGTGGAATAGGGATATCCCTGATATCAACAAGATACAGATAGGTGATAAGATAAAGGTTTCAGACCCATCGCTGTCAATAGAGAAAGAGGATCATGATTTGATGGATATAATATCCAGGGAGGCTGAGATCAATAAGATGAGCGATGAGGATATAATCAAGAGCGTCGATCATAAATCTAATTATGCTATTGTAGATAAGAAGAATAAAAAACTAACGGTTTATTCACCGAGCGGGGATATTCTTTATAGCACTAATAATATAGGTGTAGGTGCTTCTGGCGATGATTATAATACCTATACCAAGACGACGAAGGATAAAAAACTTATCGCCGGAGCTGGAAATATGTCTACTCCGGCCGGCATAACAAGAGTGTCAGGTATAGGCGAGTATCATGGCCAGAAATCGTTCCAGAGAGCCAGGTTTGATCCTAAGACAGGCAAGTGGGATCATGATATATCGTCATCTATGCATCATGAGGCTTCTACTGGAAGAGGATCTAATGGGTGTATCAGGCTTCTTGGGAATACGGGGAATGAGCTGTATAATTTTATAAAGAAGGGTGATTTTATTTATACACTTCCGGAGAAAGAGGGAAGTAGGTTTGTCGTTCGTGAGGGGTCGCTTAATTATATAGCGGATAACCCTTATGGCGAGGATTCCGGTGAGAAGAGACTTTGGGATGATTATAATGTTCATATAAACAAGGATTTTAGGCCATTGAATATAAGCGTAAAAAATAGTGATATATCTCCTGATATCTTGCCTAAATGGATTTATAACGCTTATGACTCAAAGAATGGCGTCAATTCTAGCAACGCTTTCCTTGGTGTTATATCAGCCATTGATAATATAGCCAAAATGGATAAGCTGGGCAATATAAAGGAATATAGCGACGCTATATCATATAACAAGGAACGTATCATGAGTGAGTTCGATATCGATAGCTACACTTATGATAGGATGGCTATGCTTGCCATGGGTATCGCCGAGCAGGAGACTAAGTTTGGTGTATCCGCAAGATATATAGGGAAACAAGCTATCGGTGATCAAGGCGTTGATATAGCCAAGAGATTCAGGTCGTTGTTAAATGGTAACGGATGGAATGACAGGTCTTATAACTCGAAGGGTATAACACAGATAAAGATAGAAGGTGATAATGATGAGACAAAGAAGATATATAATAAGTTTGGTATAGATAAGGAGAATATCCTAAAGCCATATAATTCAGGTATAGCTACCATGTTGCGTTTGGCGTCTATATACAAGAATGAGGTTGTCGGTCGTGGCTTTAAGGATAATAAAGGTAATGATATAGACAAATTCGACGCCTTGCTTTATAAATGGATGGGTAAGGGAAGGTTATTGAATAACGGCAAGGCTTCTCCTGATGATAATGATTATATCAATAATGTAAAGAAATATATTGGCAATTTTGATTTCAAGGTTAAATATAAGGATGGTGGGCCTATTGGTGATGATCCGTTGTATGTAAGACAGGATGTATCTGATAAGGCTTCGTATTTAAAAGATATCTTAGGTAATGCCATAAGAAGAAGATTGTACGAGAATGTCACCCCCGATGTGGTGGCTTCAAATGCTAGCCTTCCTGACAAGGTCAATGAGTTTATATATGGCAGAAACGGGAAGGCTAACGTTGATGAATATAGCGATCAACTATGGGCGAGATTTTTATCTCAACCTAATAATCTAGATGGCAATAATAAGGAGATACGGATTCCTGATAATGTCATTACTGATATTGAGAAGATGTTCAATCGTGACACTAAGGATGAGATAAAGAGGTTAGATAAGAAAATACATGATACGGAGCAAGAAACATATGGCTCTGATAAGCCGGCTACAGATGATGCTTATGGTAGGCTGAAGCTTTTGAAAAAGTCTAGAGAATGGGTAGATGTTTTTGAGAAGAATCGTAATTCGGTAAGATCTGGAAAGCCTACGGTTTTTTCTGAATACGATTTTTATCCCGAAGCTGCTGGTGATCTTACCCCATTGTCAGGATTTGGTAATTTTACAATTTATAGGCGTCCGGATGGAAGGTTAGGTGTCTATGACGTATACGATTTTCATGGTGACGATCAGGAATTTCCTGTAAACGTAGCCACAAATGTACTAGACGCTATAGGCGATAAGTTTGAGGAGAGAGGGTCGTTTGAGGATCATAATCCTCTTCTGGAAAGCGGGAAGGATGCTCTTATCCGTAACGCTATTATGTCTAAGAATAAGTTGGAGGATAAGGAGGATGGAGGTCCGGTAAATACAGAATGGGATTATGGTGCCGGTAAATACGTTATTGATCCTAGTAGATCAGAGGATAGTAAGATGGTTGTGTATGATGAGATATGGGACTATCTGACAGAAAAGAAAGGGATACCACAAACTCAAGCTATCGGCATCCTATCGAACATCGCCGCCGAGTCCGGAGGGGACACCGAAGCCCTAGGAGCCGCCGGTGATTTTGGCATCCAACAATGGCTTGGACCGAGGAAGAAGGAGCTACAGCGCAGGTATGGGAAGAAACCGACATTGACACAGCAGTTGGATTATCTCGTGGATGAGTATCAAGGCAAGGTCCCGGGGTTAGGTTGGAATTACATCAATCAAGGAAAGTTTTTTGACAAGGACGCTCAAGGTAATGTATATAATTACTATATGTATTCTAAATCCGATTTCGATAACGCCGTCAACTACAAGGACGCTACCGTGGCATGGAATCAAGGATACGGTAGGCCTCTTGGATCGACCTTAAGAAATGAGAAGAGATTTGAGTTCGCTGATATGTTCGCTAATAGGTATGGTGTTCCTGAGAACGAGCCAATGAGATACGAGTTCGGACAGCGGGATTCAGGCACGGGGGACGGAGGTCAGCAGCCCGTGCCTGAGACGGTAGCCCCTGCCGATCCTTCTTTGGCTTCCCATCCTGCCATGGATAGCTGGTGGGAGAAGGAAGGTCAAGACCTGTTATATAAGATGCTAGCTCAATCCGGCGCTAACAAGAAAGCTATAGAGGGCATCGCTAATAATATTAAGAATGATCCTCAATCAGAGGCGCAGATAGCGGAGGCCGAGCGTATGCGTAAGGAACAGGCGAAAAGGCAGTTGGTGCTTAATATGATACCGGGGTTGATGCTGAATATAAAGGGTATGAGCAGAACCCAGAATTAATGCTATATTTGTGAAGTAATTAAACGTTTTTGATATGAAAAGATTGTTGTTTTTATTTGCTATGTTATTGACGCCATTCGCTTTGATGGCACAAGAGGTAATCCCATCAGAAGGGTCTATTACTATTGATCTGACTACCTTTACCGGCATTATGTCTTTCGTTACGATGTCAGCTACTCAGCTAGCTAAGGTGGTGCCGTATATCGACACCCATAAGTGGGCTAAGATCCTATCGGCTGTAGTTATCGGCATGCTGGTATGTATCCTGGCTTGGTTTCTTCAGGTATCCCCGTTGTTAGTAGGGAGTGAATGGTGGGAAGCTCTGTTGTATGGGGTGGCTGTCGGGCTTAGCGCTGCTGGCTTCTATGACTTGGTGAAAGCGATAGGTTCGTTATTTGTGAAAAGGATCTAGCATCTTGTAATTATTTGAGATATGTAAAATTTCAAGATTTTATTATCTATAATATAAGCTATTATATTTTGTAATAATATTAGTATTGCTTATATTTGTGCGCCTACCTACTCATCACGAGCGGATAGGCGCATTTATTAATTTAAAACTTTTGGTAAAGGTATGAAAAGTAATTTGATTTTATCATCAGAGAGTAGGGAATTATTAGGTAGGAACATTTCTGTTATGTCCAAGGACGGGTTTGTATGCATAACGGAAGTTATGGAAGCCTTGAATGAAAAACGTAAATCTATGGGGTTGGAGTCTAGAAGGCTTGATCATTTGTTTGCTACTAATGGATTTCAGGAAAAGATGAAAGCTCTTGTTAGGGAGCTGAGTATTAATGATATATGTAATGTAAGAAATCTTACGGTACAAAACCATGAATTGAAAATCAATAAGATAACCGATCTCAAGAAATACGGAATGGCTTACCGAAGAGGAAAGGGGGAGGGTCAGAAATGGTATGTAAATCCGTATTTTTTTGTTATGGTAGCATTGGAATTGGATCCAGAGATATACGCCAAGGTGATAATATGGTTGCATGATGGATTCATAGAGGACAGGAATGCCGCTGGCGAGGCTTATATCAAGATGAGTTCGGCCGTCGCCAGGTTGGTTAGTGACAAGGGTCAGTTGTCTGATAAGATATCAAGGGTAGCTAAGGCTATTAATTTTATCGTCTTTAACAAGCATGAGAGTGGAATAAGGAATACGGCTACAAAGAATCAGTTAAACGACATAGTAGCTGTAGAGAATGTTATCACCGGGGTTATAGATGGTGGTTTTATAGATACTTATGATAAACTTATAGATTATCTTGGTCATGAGTGGAAAAAGAAATGGGGCAATCCTGTTATGTCTTTAAAGGATTAGTATTAAAGAGACTCGTCATTGTGAAATGATGAGTCTCTGTTTTTTTAAATTATCTTTGTGTCAGAACGAAATTAATTTGATATGGGCAAATATGTAATCAAGAGGAAGATACCTAAATATCAAGAAGCCGGTGAAGTCGGTTCATATATGCTTGGCAATATGGATGGTATACAGGGGTTAGGTATAGAACCTTTGGTAAATACCAACCAAGGATTACCCGCATCGGTCAATCCGTTAGGAATATATTCTATGGATACGCCTGACCGGTTGAGGAATAAATATGATACCGCTTTTGATCAGAAGGATATGTTTCCGGCTAGTTTCAAGGGTAGTTTGCAACGTATAGCTGAGAATTATCAGGACAATGCTATTACATTTAATAATGTGACTGTTAATGATGTTGATAAGTCTAAGACCGGTTCAGGCGAGACGGATGTTTTTGATTTTACCACCATCCCTTACTATGGCGCTGATGATATAGGGTCTAGATTCACTCAGATGGGTCGTGGTATAGGGCGTATGAGAAGTGAGGGATATGGAGATTTATCCACTGGGGCTAAAACAGCTAATACGATAACCACCATAGCCTCAGGAATTAGTGGTATCATGGGATTGGCTCGTAACGTGGTTTCTGGGATAGCGTCAGAGAAAGGTACTCGTACTAATATCAGGTTGGCTCAGGAGCGTGAGGCCAGACAAAGAAGACAATCCCAGATGCAGTATAAGGATGGTGGGGGTGTTTATCTAGGACCTAATAATAGGTTCGATAGCGGAAGCCTTACCGGTGAGTATCTGTATCCGTTACCTAAGTCGATGGAAGATCAAGCCAACGTAGAGGTCGAGAGGGGTGAGTACGTTACGCAGCCCGGAGAGGCGCCGATGGAGGCTATGGGGCAGAAGCACGCCGATGGTGGAACCCCCGTTTCCTTGGAGCAGGGAACGAAGGTTATTACCGACGACACAACCATAGAGCCGGATTTCGCTAAATACATCAGAGATACGTATGGGATCAAAGCCACGCCTAAGGATACGTATGCTACGTTAATGGACAGGTATAAGGCTAAGATCGGTCTTAAATCGGCTTACGATGACCAGAAGAAGGCGTTGGAGAAGCTGAAGAAAAACGATAAGATAGATGATGAGAATACAAGGCGTTTAAACGCCTCCGTATTATCTAAGGCTATAAATGATAACAACGATACCGTTAATGGCTTAGAGGGAAGATTTACGGACTTCGCTAATGTCATATACAAGGAGCAGGAAGATCGGAAGATGAAGAAGGATGAGGATACTTATTTTGCCAAGGGAGGCGAGATAGATAATATCATATCCAGATCCATGAAAGAATACGGTCTTACGGAGGAGGATATAGCTGAGGCTAAGAAAGAGCTGCTTAAGAAAGTGGCTGGTATTCGCCAGAAGATGGAGATAGGAGGCACGTCTTTGTTCGGTCGTAAATTAACTTTCCGCCCGATCGAGAATAGGTTCAACAATGATCCTAACTATTTCGGTTATCAGCGCCAAGGAACTGATGGCTCTTATGGAGGTATTAATACGGATGAGAGGTTGAATTATTATAAGACATTCAATCCGGTCGCTTACGATGCTTATATGGGAGCTTCAGAGGGTACTAGGGCTAGGGCGTTGCAAGACGCTATCTACGGTCAGACAAGTAGCTGGATGGGCTTGGCTACGGCTGAGAACCCGATCATCGCCAACGCCGAGGCGCTTCGGGATTACACGACGCTCGTTTCCTTTGGCGGTGAGGATAGTCAAGGTAATTACCCTGAAGACAAGAAAGCCGCATATCATGATAGGATGAGAGACAATAAATTAGGTTTGTTTACCACATCTCGCCCTATGATCGGTCTAGATGTTGTTACAGAGGAACAGCATAAGGCTCTTAACGACGCTGGTATTACTCATTTCAGTCAACTGTTTTCTGACAAGAATAAAGATATTGTTAATAAGATCCTTGGGGAGGATATGCTTAAGATGCAGGCATTGAGATCCATGAAAGGAATGGAAGGTCTTGATTTTATACTTGACCCTCATAAGGTGGCTCCCGGTCCTATGGATATAGGTGATGTGGAGGATCCTGATGTTAAACTGGATACGCCTGAGCTGATTGATCCCAATACACTTCCTAAGACCAACACAAATGCCGGTAAGTCGAACGGCGGCAATGGAGGCAGGAATATAGTAGGTGGTGGTCTTGACTTTCCTGAGGTGTTCAGGATGACTCCGGGAGCCGTGACAACGGAAGGTCTAGAAAGACATTACGCTCCTACCGTGGACCCGGTGTTGAGATCGGCTGATCAGTATATGATTGAGGCTAATCGTGCTTTCCAATCACAATTGGATCAGATGGGTAATGTCCCGGATTCCCAGAGAGGGGCTTTATCTTCCAATTTACAGGCTATCATGAGTTCCAATATAGGTAAGTATATAAATGAGGTAGAACAAGGGAATGTGGCTCAAAGGACTTGGGCTGATAATGTCAATTCTCAATCATGGGCGAATACTTACGACAAGAACATAGCCCAACGTCAAGCTTATCAACAACGGATATTGCAGGGATTGGCTATAAATGACGAGAACTGGGCTAGGTATTTCGATAGCGTCAATGATGAGATTCAGCAGAAGTGGAATACGGCTACGACCATGAATACATTAAGATCTATATTCGGGGATGTAAAGATCGGTCCTAATGGGCAGCTGATCGCTGATCCTCAAGGAGATATATTGAGCTATAGGAGATTATATCCCGCTCATGAAGTAACTAAAGGCAAGAAAGGATAAAGGATGGCTTCACAATATAGTATATTAAGGAATTACGGAAAGTACGTATCACCCTACAACATGGATGTCATGATGCAGGGTATGGGATACATGCAGCAGAAGATAGATACTAATCGGCAGGCTATAAACGAGTATGCTGATTATATTATCAATTCTGACATTATAAAACCTCAGGATAGGGAATATCTTCAGAATAGGTTAAATGGATTGATACAGGATGTGAATAACGTGTATCGTAAATCTAATTTGGCTTCTGATGGTGTAGCCAGAAGTATACAGGCTCGTCTTGGGGAGGCTCTGGATACCCGTGTGTTGAATGCCATTGCCGGCACTAGGGAGATCCGGTCGTTTAGTGAGAAGATGGAGGATATGAAATTGAATAATCCCAAGATGTATAGTCCTATAAACGAGGCTGAGGCTTTCGCCGATGCCGTGGCATGGATGAATGACGGTCAGGTAGGAACACGTCTTAATCCTATACATTATACTCCTTATACGGATTATCACGCTGAGGTTGATGAGAAGATGAAGAACTTCATCTCCCTTAATAGGGGAAAGAAAGTCAATGTGCCGGTGATTGATGCCAATGGTAACAGGACGGGGGAGATGCGTGAGATGTATATAGATGAGATGAGTTACGCTCAGGTCAGGGATATAGCCATGGCTTCTATATCTGAGAACGGTAAGGCTCAGATGCAATTAGAGGGAAGATATATGGCTAGAACGAATCCTGACTTATTTAATGTTCAAAGCACCTCAGATTTCCTTAAAGGGTATATTGATGATTTCAGTGTCAAGGAAGAATCCATACGAGCCAAGCTAAAGGGCGTTGGCAATGACAAGGCCAAGAGGGCTAAGTTGGAGTCGGAACTGGCGGATATCACCAAGCAGAAAAATGATTTCGTGGAGGAGGCTGAGGGCGTTATCGGTAGCAACTATAGTCCGGAGCGGGCCGGCATGTTCATGGTGAGGCAGCAGTTCCTTCGTGGCGTGGGGTTACGATGGTCTTATAATAACTCATATGAGACGTTGGGCGTTGACGATTATTATTTCAAGGCTAATCAGCAGATGATGGAGAGGGCTAAGTTCAATGAGACAAAGAGACATAATCTGGCTATGGAGAAAGCTGCGTTGATAAAAGCCAGCGAATCGGGTAAGTCAAAGAATGGTGGTGGAGACGATGATATGACAGGACCTACCGTGGTTACCAAGAGCGCAAACCTTGACGATGTGAACATAAGCGATGAGTTCATGAACGGGTTCATAGCCAACGAGAAGGCGGTGACTACTGGCATGGGTAATTTCGTTAAGTCATTATCAGATGACGCTAGAAGGAAGATCGACGCATGGGCGTCCGATCCTGAGAATAGTAATGTTGTCAAGAATATGAGTGATGATCAAGTCATCATGACTTATTTCAAGGCTAATGGCGGGTCTACGAATACGCTTCTTGATTACAATGGCAAGGACAGCTATATAAAGCTTCTTGGGTTAAACAACCAAAGGAATAAGTATAATAGGATCAATGAGGGATTCAATAAGGCTGAGGACGCTGTCTTGGATGGAGTTGATGCTATAGTCGAGAGAGAAGCTAGATCTATTACTGGATCTGGAATTGATATTAGTTATGGATATGGGACGTTTGATCTTGGAGATATTGTAGAAGGAGGGCATTGGTCTTTTTATGATGAAGCCATAGAAGATATATCGTTTAAAGATTGGGCCAAATTATCCGCATATAGCTCTATCCTTAGTAATAGTGTAGAATTTAAGATGGATTATGGCCCTACGTATCCAGTATCATATAAAAGTGTGAGTCCTGGAAGTGTTAATTCTGGAGAAGCGTCAGTAGTCCTAGGAAGAATAAATGATCTTATGGGAACCTCCTTAACATTGGATGATATACAGTTATTAGCTAATATGGGGGCTGGTCGTTTTTCTACATCTGATTTATTTAAAAAGAATCTAAGAGAAGGGTTGAGTAATTATAACAAGAGGAATGCCGTTGTTGCTACAGCTATATATGATGAGATGAGTAAAGAGAATGGGGCTGTACTTAGGCGTAAATGGAGCCGTGGCGATTTAGGAAGACTTGCTAGCGACGCTAAACGTGCCGGTGAGGATTATCTAAGACAATATCGTCATGAGTACGCTGAGCGTGAGTATATCTACTCTGGTAATTATCCATCTAAAAGTAAGGCGGAGGAGGATTATAAAAAGATCAGCGATTTATTTACTCGTGGTGGTGGTTTTATTCCTAAGGATGAGGATAATGCCAATACAAAGATAACATTTACTATATCTCCTATAGGTGATGGTAATTATCAGATCATTGGTAATAATGGAGGTGATGGCAGATCTGTTGTTGAGGTAAGTGAGGCTGATTTAGCCGCCAATGACCTTACTTTTTATAAAGAAGATGTAAATATCCCATCCGAGACCTACGACTCTGGTGTTGTATCTATATCGTTTGCCAATTCAAGTGATAACGCTTATGGGAAGATGGCCAAGGCATTGCAGGTAGCTCCTGTAGCTTATGCCAGCGGAGCCAAGGATATGACAATGCCTTATATAGATATGTTCACGAATATAAATGACGGTAATATCAGGAAGAATCAGATGATGATCGCTACCGATGTGTTATTTGATAACGTTTCTATGTATGAGTTAAGGGCTTCCGGATATAAGTATAATAATGGTTCCTCTGGGATAAATGTTGATATATACAGCAAGGGAGGAGCAAGGGATGGCGGTACTCCATTATACTCAATTGATCTGGATGGCGTTAATTATGCTGATGAGGTAGCTAGGAAAATTGATTTCAGCCCTCAATATTATTTGGTCATGGCATGGCAACAGATACTTAGTAAGGAGAATGAGGTGTATTGGAGAAGTGAAGGTAGATCTACTACTGATGATTTTGAAAGTTTCATCTCGCCTATAGCTAGTATGATCGATCAGGAGATAAGAAACAGGAATAACGGAAATAGTGGAAATAATGGAAACAATGGAAATCTATAATAATACCTCTAATGGGAAGAATCTTGCCGAGAAGTACAGATATCCTACCATGAACGTAGATAATATAAAGGCTATTGGCACAGATTCATATAGTATACCGGATCGTGACATGCCTCCGATATTGGATCCGTATTCCGCTTCCGAGAGATCAAAGTCCCAGATACCATCATTGTCGGAGAGGATCAAGAATACTGTTAAGACAAATTATTATGATGATATGAAACATATGTCCCCATTAGGATATATGGCTTCTGATCAAAGCTATAAGGGCAGGTTTAATCTTACTGGTCCGGAGATATCGTTGGAGGATTCAAGGTATCGACTTAGTAGCGGTACTTGGATACCTAAATACGAGTCTTATATCCCCGGTGTAGATAACGACACACGTTTATCTAGGAGTCAAGGTAGGACTGAGAAATGGATGAGAGGTTTGGGGAAATTTGTAGGTAAGACCGCTTTGTATGGATTAGGTGGTGTTATTCAGCCTTTTTATGGTATTTACGCCGGTGTATCCAGAGGTAATTTTAACGCTGTTTTTGATAACGATTTCACGAGATGGTTGGATGATCAGGACAAGAAGATGGATTACGGTCTTGCTCATTATTACAATCGTGAGGAGCGGGATATGAATTTCCTTCAAAGCATGACCACGGCTAATTTCTGGTCTAACGATTTTTTATCCGGTCTTGCTTTTACCGCTGGAGCCATGTTATCGTCAGCCGTATATTCCGGCGCTGGATTGATGAACTTAGCTCGTACGGGAGCTAGGGCAGGCGTGGCTTTGGCTAGGATAGGCAAAGCGGCTTCGGATACCAAGAAAGCGTTCGGCGTTTACCTTAGGGCCGCCCGTGCTGGACAGAGGATAGGCAAGGGGCTGGACACCCTCGCTTTCCTTGGTGCATCTACCTCATGGGAGGCATCTGTCGAAGCTAGAAGCATGTTGATGGAGACTGAGGAGAATTTCAGGCAGTCTTACCGTAACGCTTATGGAAGGGAAGTCCCATATGAGGAGCTTATGAAGTTCAGGGCTGACAACGCCGATGCCGCTAATGCCGTATTTGCCGCTAATGTCGGTATATTGTCATTATCCAATATAGCTATGTTCGGCGATATGTTCGGCATGGATCTTGGCGTGGATAAGTTCATAAAACGCAATATATTTGGCGTAGGCGCCGAGAGGATGGATAACGGGACATTAAGGGCCATAACGCCTAAGAAATGGCAGAAAATAGCCGGGAATACGTTCAATATCATCAAACGCCCGGTATCTGAGGGTCTGTATGAGGAAGGTCTTCAGGGAGTGGCTAGTAAATCCGCCAAGGATTGGGTAGAATCAAGATACAATCCTATGGCTATCCGGCAGAATATAGGCTATATGGAGGCTATAAAGAACGGGTTCAAGGAGACTTACGGATCTAATCAGGGATGGAAGGAAATCGGCATCGGTATGATTATCGGATCGGTTATGGGAGGAAAAACTATTGGTGGTATAAAGGAATGGAGCCAAGACATGTCCCGGAACAAGGGGATGGTGGAGGCCTACAACACCAATGCCGGCGCCTTGACTACCGCCGCTATCCGTGCTATTCGTGGCAGTATGGCTCTTAACGCTCAATTATCAGGCTTAAGTACGGATAATAACGCTGATGATATACCTAATTCTAGAATTGTAGATAAGACTTTTAGTGACGCCGTATTCAACCGTCTTCGTTATGATCAGGAAATGGGGATGTTAGATGATACTAAGGAGAATTTCAAGACAGTCATCGAGTCTATACCTAATAGCGATATAGCCTCCGATATGAATATGACAGATGAGCAGGTAAATGAGTATAAGTCCAACCTTATCAGTGAGTTCAATAAGAAGGTTGATAATTTTACTATGGCCAGCAGATTTGCCGACTCCCTTGCCGATGGTATATCCAATAGATCATTTAACACCTATATCTCCAACATGGCTTATAACGGTCTTGAGGCTAAGGGTAATTTGAATGATATCGCTAACCAGTTAAATAGGTTGTATAAAAATGGTATAGGTGAAGCTCTTGATGTTTATTCTCATCTTAACCCTGATTCCTACGAGGCTATTGGCGAGCTTATGGGGCTTACGTCAAGAATGCAGGCACTTGAAAAAGGCATCTTAAGGCTTCAGCGGATGGTGATGGGTGAGGAACGGTTTGAGGGGAACAAGGATAAATTGGCTAAAAAGACTGATGAGTTAGCTAAGCTGACAGAGGATAAAATAGCCCTTGAGAGGAAATTGGCCACGATGGTTAACTCGGAGGTTGATCTATCCTCCTTATTATTCCCTGATCGATATGGTAGCCAGATTAGTGCTTCTGATTTAATGGCTGCGCATAACACTATAGCTGATTTTGAGAATGTAGTATCTATCCGTGGTGTCGAGAACCATAAGGAGGCAATGGCATTGCTTAGCGAGTATCGTCATAATCTAGTGGCTTATAAGAATATCAATGAATCTCTTCGCCGTATGCGTGATAAGAGATTTATACGGTCGCAGGAACGGGGATTTATGAAAATCTTGTCAAACGCATGGGGAAAGACTTATGAGGAGGATGATAGCAAGTATGATTTCAGGAATACTGATCATCCTGATGCCAATGCTCTTTACGCTAACGACCAAGCTGTAGATAAGGCTTACCAAGATGGTCTTATAGGGGAGGATGAGGCATTTATGTTCAAGACTTATAATCATATGATAGCAAGGGCTATGGAAACGGATATCCAATCTGGTGATAATATTGTTGAGAATATCCCTGATGACGAGGACCTTATAAATCCTTCGTACGATAGGGCTGCCGATATCGCTATAAAGATCTGGAACGGCAATGAGGATATTCTGTCTCCTAGGGAGCGCCAGATATATGATAATAACAAGGATCGTATTGACGATCTCGTTAAAGGATTTGGGGATAATCCTATTGCCAGACTCAATAAGATCAGGTCTATGATAGATAGGTTAAAGATCAATGGTGATGTTTCAGATAATATCAAGAATGCTATTGATAATATTATAGATGTAAATATTAATAGCCTTGATCAGGATCAGATCAAAGAAGCTATAAAGACTTATAATGACCTTATGAATGAGGCTGACAATGGCAATGAGGTTGATCAGGATAAACTTAATGAGGCTGTTGATATTATCAATAACTATTCTGATGATCCTCTTCTTCAATTCGTGGAATGGATGAGGCTGTATGATAATGGAAGTATGGTTGTCAAGGATTACGATAAGTCTATACCTATGGGTGATGTTCTCACGGAGAGCGAACCCGGAACATCCACTGGCAGGACGGAGGCCAATGCCGCCCAGAATCCGGTAGTGTTGATGGCCCAAAAGAGAGAGATCGGTGGGGTCATGTATCATGAGGTTGGCGGAATGAGACTTGACAGGTTTATGGACGGTCTTGGGCTTAAAAGATCTGATGCCACTGATACTGATGATGGAAGGGTGATGGATTTCACCAACGGAACCGACATATTTACTGTTATAGAGTCGAATAACCACTCAAGATGGATGATTAGCGAGGATGACGCTCAGGCTTTCGAGAACGCTACCGGTGTCATACTGGGGCGGCAGACCGCCTTATCGACCTCCAATTGGTTCATGGTGTATCGCAAGGGGCAGGATGGGTCTATTGTCCCTTATTATACGGGTGATACGTTTGGGTCTAACAACGAGTCGGTGAATCAGGAAGCAGCGGCTAGCCTCCGCAAGGGTGATATGGTAAGGTTTAAGATGGATATGTCAGATCCATATACCAAGGAATTGTATGATAAATACAATAGCCTTAACGCCGTTGACCCTAATTCTGATGAGACTAAGTCGGCTTACCGAGAGCTGGTTGATAATATGGTTATTAAGATCGTGGATAGCGACGGAAATTTCGTCTCGGTGCTAAAAGCCAATGATCCAGACTCAAAAGGGAGTAACGCTGATTTAAGGAGTATGGCCTTTGAGTTGTATAGGGATAATGTGGGATCTGTCGCTGGCGAGATCGATATACCGTTTGTAGGTACAGTTACCAGTGTTTTGCCGGGAAGACCTAATTTTAGCGTAAGTGATGATAATGGCACGTTGATGGTATCCGAGAATGACTTTACCAACGAGACGGTTGGTAAGGTCGAGAGCGTAGGGTATATAGAGAACGGGGAGGTTACGATGAGGGATAATATTAAGTATAATATATTCCCGTTCTGTACGGCTATCGTCAGGGACAAGTATGGTGACTATAAAGATTCACGTATCCCGGTCGTAGCTATAAAGACAGGAAATGGAAGAAATTACCTGTACCCCGTAAGATTGAAAAATCAGGATATATCATCATTTTCATCTATGATCGGATCGATGGCTGATAGGATTATGGAGGGTCTAGGCGGAGGCGTAGGTATTGATGATATAATGGATCTTAATAACGCTATAGCCAGATCCGGGTTGGATAATAAGACATATATGATTCCGTTGACGGGAGACGTGGATGTTATCAAGGGACGGCTAGAGGCTGTCAAGGAAGCCGCTGGCAGGATGCCTATGACCGCTGACGTAAGAGGATGGATAGGCGATTCTAGGACCAAGGAGGATATTTTGATGAATGACGTTACGATCAACATCGATCTTAATAACGATCCTTTCATAGCTCCTAAGTTTAGGATGAGTATTAGGAGGGATGAGACGTTCTTCGAGGATACGGAGACCCCGTTCGTCAACCCGCCCGGTTCCCAATCGGAGTTCGCCTCGCCTACGAAAGCGGCCGAGGACAAGTCTTTGGTTTCCGAAGGGAACGTAGTGTCAGGGGAAAATGAAGCGGAAAATCCTTGCTAGGTAAATTTATTCGTCTTATCTTCGCGGTGTCAGTCCATCACCTGACGAGTAAGATATTTAAAAGTTGGTCCCTGTCGGGTGTGTGATGGCCCCGGTGGGGACTCTTTATATTATGCAATTAGATGCTTTTTTACACCGGAAGATCATGCAAGACCTACGCGTCCAGCGAGTGAAGGTCTTGATGATGTTATACACCAGCCATTATTTTGTCAATAACAGACAAAGGCAGTTGTTTGACCATACATACGCTTTAAGCAGGGATCAGGCTTTTGATTATATGACTGAGTTCAACAAAAGGCTTAGTGATAAGGTGGGTATAAAATGTACGATAGATATCCTTCTACCTACCGATGACGATAACGCTAATATCATAATCGAGTACAATGGTATCATCAAGAAGCTGATGAAGGAGGCCGAGAAGCTGGAACTTGACACTGACGCCATTAAGGAAATGATGCGTGATCTTCTTAATGAGTTGAAAGATGATGTTGATCTTAATATCTTGATATTTGACGTAACCCAGTTACTTATAAAATACAATCTATTTAGGTTGGAGGCTATAACCGAGCAGGAGTTCAAGGACTCTTTCGTCAGGATGGATAGTAGGAATATGGAGATAAAGAAATTAACTTTATCTGATATCAAGAAGGTGGTGATGATGATGGAGGATGGGTATGATTACGCTTTATATATGACAGAGGAATACGATTGATTACATTTTTTTGTAAAAATATCTCCTGTTTGTTTGTAGTTTAAAAATAAGGCTCTATATTTGCGGTGTCCATCCGTTATTGGGCCATAGGAAGAAATTAACTCGCCTAAGCGTAGGCGATAGATGAGAGTCATTGGTGGAATAACGGACGCCAATGGCTCTCGTTGTTTTTTTATATTATGGATAATTTAAAATTGTTTGAGAATCCTGATTTTGGGGATGTAAGAGTATTATTAGACGAGAAAAGCAATCCATGGTTTGTTGGTAATGACATAGCCAGATGTCTTGGTTATGAAAACTTAGGGAACGCTGTAAAAAGGTTTGTTGATGATGAGGATTCTATCATTCTTACAAGTGATTGTAAATCAATGGGGTTTAAAATAAACCCCCTTATAAATCAGGCTGTTAGGGAGATCAAATTAATCAATGAATCAGGGATGTATTCTTTGATTATGTCATCTAAGATGGAATCTGCCAAGAAATTCAAAAGATGGGTAACATCGGAGGTTCTTCCTTCTATTAGAAAAACAGGCTCCTATTCTATGCCATCAAAGAATGAACTTCCATCTGATTATATAGAGGCATTAGAGGCTTTACTTAAATCGGAAAAGGAGAAGCGTGCGTTAGCTGAGGCGAAAAAAGCGGCAGAGGAAGCCAAAAGGATATCTGATAATATCATCAAAGAACAGGTTCCTATGGTTGAGTTTGCTAAGACAGCCGAAATAGCCCAAGAGACAGATATGTTGATCAGAGAGGTTCGGGAAAAGCTGGAGGCTCATGGGTATGATATAGCGGAGAAGAATCTTCGTATATTGCTTGAGGATAATAAGTTCTTCGCTAAAACCGGTAAAAGATGGTTGTTATCCCAAAGGATGATAGATCGTGGTTATGCTCGTTACAGATATCGTGATGACGATGAGTTTTATGGAACTAACACTGTTTATGTGACTCCTAAGGGATTTCAATGGATCGTGTCTAAGATATCTAAGGAATGGATGCCTAGGTTCTTGGAATTGAAAGGCAGGGTTCTGAGTAGATCAGATAAAGATATTTTCGCTAAACGATAAGTTTCATTTTTTTTGTTATTTAGGATTGAGTTTTTTGCCTGTCCGTGAGGATCGGCAAAATGATTTGTACTTTTTCAGAGTAAACATAAGGTTTGTTATTATTGTTATTTGGCTCCCGTCCGCTCGTGAGAGTAGGCGGGATTTTTATATCTTTGTGTCAAAACGATTTAGCAATGGGAAGATCTTGTTATGTAATAAAAAATAAGGAGGGTGGGGTAGATAATGTCCTTGCCCCGAACGACCAACCATCCGGATTATACCAAAGGGCGATGGAGGTGCTGGGCGACCAGAAGCAGGCCTTATCGGTCTGGGGTACGGCCTACTCTCCCGACTTCGTGTCTTTCTTTGGCGATTGGATGTCCATGCCATCGGAATATGACCTAGATAGTAACGGGGAACCTAGGTATGATGATGTCATGTCCTTTATCAAGCGGAAGAACTATTTCGTCGGTAATTTCATGGCCGATGAGGTTAAGGATATCAACAACACCCTTACTTCCTTGGGAATCGATAATATCAACGATCTTAATGATATGATCATATCCAATTTCCTCTCCGGTGGTGATATATTTCTCAATAGGTACAATCTTGAGCGATCCGGGATGTATGACGCCGATGAGATTGATAATATCATGACCAACCGATCGGCGTATGAGCGGGTAAGGGATATGATGAGGAGGGTTGTCGATTTTATGTCTGACGGGGATCTTAATGAGAAGGATATGCATTTCCTATCCTCCGAGTCAGGCCTTGGTGATGATTATATGATATATGAGGATACATATGACTCGTTAGGAAAGAGAAGGGGCTTGAATCCAATAGAGGTAAGGGATACGATCATGAGGGCGGTAGGCGGTATCAGCGACCGCCGGGAGTTCGATCAGGCTTTCGCCTCAGTCCCATACCCTTCCTTGGCACTCCGGTATCAGGAGGATCAGGATTACGCAGATCGGATGTATGACACGTATCGTAATATGACCCGTATGGAGGTTCGGAGTCAGAACGGAAATACGATTACCGACTCATATTCCAATAGCACCATACCGTATATCAGTATGCCTAAGGATATGAAGGGTCTAAGGGATAAGGTTGGGGAGATAATCGATATGGATGATTTTAAGGACATCAAGGACGTTTCCGGACGTCTGTATGACATAGCTATGGATCTTGCCGACATGGGCGTGGATATAAGCGAGGCGATCAGCGATGAGATGGTTATATCCAGACCGGAAAATATCCGTGATCTTATGGCGTCGCTGGATGTCATGTTATCTTCCATACAGGCAGGCAATTCGGTATACGATAGCTTTATCTCCGATCTTGATAGGATAACAGGAAAAGGGAATCCGATATACGAGGTTCAGGATACTTATTCTACTGGGGATAGGATGGTGTATGTAAGGTCCGGGAATACATCCCCTTCCGATATGTATGATAGGAGCATGTTGTATGTAGGTAGGAATATGTACCATAACACGGCCCCGATAACCGACACCGATCAGGCCTATGAGGTGCTGGCTGATATCGGGATAGAGCGACCTTCGTACTTGCCGGCTGGCGTGGTTCCCGCCGGGGCTTCCCGTTCCGATATTGACGTGATCAAGGATAATATCAAGAAGTTGGTTATGTCCAACATCTCATCCTCGAATACTGAGAACATGATCCTTACCAGATTGATATACCAGCATCCCGTAACCCCTAAGATGGATGATGTCGATATTGATCGGGAGTTCAGGAGATACGAGGCTAGGCAGGGAAAGGATCGGGATTTTATCAAATCCTGTACATCGTTGAGGAAGATCCAGATCAAGGAAAGGTTAAAAAAATCGGATTTATATAATAATGTCTTACGTTTCCTTGATTTTAATGGATTTTATAATGTATCTTTGAATCACCATGACAGAGGTACGTTAAAAAGCATGGAGATGTCGTTGCCGGATGGTCAAGTAAGAGATCTCTTGTTTAATGTGGCTATCGAGTCCGGTGACAGTAGCATGAGAAACCTTTTCTATCTGGATAGACAGGATAGGATGATGGATGCCGGGTTTTATAGGTATCTGTACCAAAGGAATCCGGGTCTGCTCCGGGAGGTCAACGGCGGTGTCGAGGCGAGGCCGGACGGTTTGTTTTTGGCTCGTGGGAGGTACGATGATTTCGTGTCTTCCCAATCTAACCTGTATGAGAAGGTGGGTGAGACGGTTAATGGCGGGATATATAGTTTCGTGGACAATTTTATATATTCGGATCCATCATCATATCAGGATAGTATGGTACGAAAGATAGGTGATGTTACGGCAAGGAGTGACGATAACCGTCTATCAAGGATAGAGGATGATCCCTCATCCAGTAAGATAATGAATGAATACACTGCTAATACAAATAATTTAATGCGAGATTTTTCGTGTAGTTAATCTCTCTTTGACGTCGTGAGACGTTTTCTTTCGAGCATTGAAACATTGAATTTATAGATTTGCATGAATCCGGGCCGTAGTGATACGTTTCGGATTTTTTGTCTTGTACCGGTTCTTATTAATACCAATTACATGACATGACGTGCTTTGATGATGATATATATCACGATCCTAGGATTATTAATTTTTGAACTTTGTAACGCCCACTATCAGGTGGGGTTATTATTAATTCAAAAATAAATAGACATGGGTACAAGTGGAGACAAAATCGTTTTGTTAGACGGTATGGGTTCCGGGAGCGGTAGCGCCGCTAACGGTTTATTATCTATGATTCCGGGGATGTTCGCCAACTTAATAGGCGGAAATAAGATGGATCCGAACTTGGTGGCGGCCTTGATGAACGGCCGTAACAACCAAGACCAGTTCGGCGGGGCTAACGGTTGGTGGTTGTGGATCATCGTCCTATTCTGGTTATGGGGCGGCCGTGGCTTTGGCAATGGTTTTGGTAATGGTGGAGATAATTGCGCTAATGGTCTTCCCGCTCAATTGAATAACGACTATGGTCGTGAGTTGTTGATGCAGGCCATCCAAGGTAATAGAAGCGCTATTGATCAGATCTCTAACGCCCTTAACTGTTCTACCTCTCAATTACAAAACGCTATCTGTAACGTACAAGGCGCTATTGATAAGGTGGCTGGTCAGGTAGGTATGACTTCTCAGGCCGTTATTAACGCCGTACAGCAACAAGGTTGTGAGATCGGTAATCAAATTAGCTCTTGTTGCTGCAATTTGAGTTCATTGATCAATCAAAACACGTGCGCTACGCAGCAGATGATCAATAATCAAGGTTATGAGAATCGTCTTGAGACATTGAATCAGACTAACACGCTTCAGAACACTATTAATCAAGGATTGACAAACAATCGTGAGCAGGCTACTACGCAGTTCAATATCTTGAGCGCTAAGATTGATGCTCAAACAACCTTGATTAATGATAAATTCTGTCAATTGGAAATGCGTGAGATGCAGAATACGATCAATCAGTTGCGTGATGAAAGGTCGGCTTACCAAGCCTCCGCGTTGACTCAGCAACAGACTCAGAATTTGATCAACCAGTTGAGACCCACCCCTGTGCCGGCTTATCCTTCATGCTCTCCTTACCAGACTTATGGATGGGGTCAAGCATTTTATGGAGGTAATTACGGATGTGGGTGCAACAATGGATGCTGCAACAACGGAAACGCCGCTATTTAACTCTATAAAGGAAGGAGGCTATTATGGCTTGTGTTTCTAAAATAGGGTCTCTTTATGAGTTGGTCACGAAGAACGTGGTAGTGACTACTACCAACACCATCTTCGGCATCAACCCAAGGATATGGCTGTCCTTGCCATGCGAGGGCCTTCTGCTGCTGAAAATCCGGCAGGTGGTTCCGACAACAGGCGAGACATTGCCAGTACAGATAGCTATCCCAGCGAACAGCACCGTATCCACGGTTGGTGATGACACATGCTGCCCGGTAACCGGCGTGGCTATGGTGAATCCGATCAACGTGGCTGTGACCGGAGCGGCTATGGTTAACAACACCGAACGCCTTGTTTATTTCAACAAGGTAAGGGGTGTATTGAGGCTCATGGATTGCTGTGTGCCTACAACTTCCGCCTCGGCGTCGGAGACGACTGTTGATGAGGAATAGGTTAGATTGGATGTCTAATGGGAGGGTATTTCCTCCCGCTTAAAAATCGAGATATGTTTAGAGACTTAAAGAAAGGATTTCAAGTATATACGCTGGATACGTCCGATGTTCCGGTGTTCAGGATGGGGAATGTGGTTAACGTGTCCGAGCCTAGGTTCCAGCAACCCCAGATGGGTCAGATGGGGCAATATCAGCAACTACAGGATAGGGTGATAGACCTTACCGTGGAGATAAACGGGTCTTCCATGACCTACGTCGTGCCGGAGAGCAGGGATGTCGCTATGTCCAATAACATAACTTTGGCCTGCTCGGTCGATCCGATCATGAACCAGCTTAACGCCGCTAAGAGAACCAGCTCCGATATTCTCGATAGTATCGATAAGCATAGGAGGACGCTAGAGGCTTGTGATTCGATCCTTGAGGAAATCAATCCAGCTTTTAAGCAGACTAAGGATCAAGACCGAAAGATCAAGAATCTTGAGGAGAAAGTCGATAGGATGGGATCCTCTTTCAATGAGCTAAAAGAGTTGTTAATTAAAAAATTAGGTTAAGATGAGAGTTATAGATTTAGGCGGCGGTCACGAAGAGGACTACAATGACGAGATCTACGATCGTAGAGGCGGCCGTGGACGTAGCAGACGTTCGGATGGGACTTACATGGGTTATGGTGGTGGAATATATGACCATTATGGCAAGGAGCATGACGGTAGGATGGATGAGCTAGAACGCCGTGAGCGTGATCTTGAAAGACGTGAGAGGGAACTGGAACGTGACGAGCGCGAGCTTGAGAAACGTGAGAGACTCCATGAACGTGAGGACGAGATGTATCGCAGGGGATGGTTCGGTGAGCGCGGCATCCGTGACGAGTACGAAGGTACCGAACCGTATATGCGCAGGGGACGCAGGAGTCGTTACTACTGAGGAGCAGACGCCGATGACCCGGATTATAAGCGGTATATAGACACCCATGGATATCACTTTTCCAAGGAGCTGGCTAGGGAAGCCGCTGACAAGATGCTTAACGCCGACGGATCCAAGAGAAGATGGACGATGGAGGACGCTAAGCAGATGTTCGATAAATGCGGGGCTAAGAAACCTGATAACGCTACGTGGGGAGATATCCAATATCTGTTCGCTATGTTCTATAGCGACTACTTTCCTAAGGTATTGGATTGCGACCAGAAAATAGTCAAGGCTGTCTTGGCTTATCTGGAAGACCCTGACGCCCCGGAAGGGACGGCGTTCGTAAGGTATCTGGCGGTGCGGTGCTTCGTCGGTGACACAATCAAATGGAGTGATATGATATGATTTGATACAACGTTGGAGAACCCTGTCGGCAATAGAATACCGATAGGGTTTCTTTTTGATCGTAGCCTTATTATGATTACATTTGTTCGAGGTGGATCTTTTGTTCATAGGAAGGGCGGGCGGGAATGAAAAAAGGCATCCTCACGGACACCCTTCCCCTTTGGTTGAAAATCACTTAAAACATTATGAGTTACTACACCGCAAATATAATTATTAAATCGCAAACTGCAATGGGTAAGGGGTATTATTGGATAGAGCCAGTGGATCAGACGTTAAATGATTTCCAGTTTTATAAGGCACGTATCGTAGGCGATCCTGAATATGACGAGAGACATCATCGAGTTATATTGAGAATTGATAAGTATTTCCCTGTCGGAAGTATCTTCCATGTCTTGAAAGACCCAGAGATGTTTGTTATAGAGAGGAAGTTTAAGACATGGGGGAATAAGTATGTCATAAGGCCTTGCGAGGGCGAGTGGGAATGGGAGTCTGTCCAAAAACTTAAAGATAAGGCTATTATATTCCGTACAGGGTTCCTGCATGGGGATGGTAGTTTCTAACACCTACCCGTATCTACCCCCCCTAGATTTCTTGGTGTTTATGTATATGATTATATTTGAGCAAAAATAATTATGATATGGAAGATTTTCAAGGTAAATATAATGGCAAGCAGATAGAGCAGCTTTTGGATAAGGCTAATGATATTGATCTTTCCAAATACGCTCTTAAGACGGATAACGCTCCTACCGCCACAAAATTACAGGCAGCTAGGACTATAGCGCTGTCCGGTGCCGTGACCGGTAGCGCCTCATCGGACTTCGGGAGTAATATTACTATCTCCACGACATTGGCAAACTTCGACGCCTCTAAGATCACGTCCGGTACTATCAATATAGATAGGTTGCCTAAAGCGGCCTTAGAGAGAATGGTCGTGGTGGCTGATGATACGGCAAGGTTTAAACTTACTACAGCCACGGCTCAGGTCGGGGACACGGTTAAGGTGACGGCCACGAATAAGATGTATCTGGTCAAGGATGATAGTAAGTTGAATACCGAGGATGGTTACGAGCCTTATACGGCAAGTTCGGCGTCATCTGTGCCATGGTCTGGAGTGACCGGCAAACCTAGCACCTTCGCTCCACCTACGGCGGCGGCCTCCACCTTAGGTGGCGTAAAGGTAGGATACACGACTTCTGGCAAGAACTATAAGTTACAGGTTGACGCTTCTGGTAACGCTTTTGTTAATGTTCCATGGACAGATAATAATACGACCTATAATCAGGCCACGGCTGACACTTTAGGATTGGTTAAGATCGGTTATACCTCTAGTGGGAAGAACTATGCCGTATCCTTGGATGCTAATGGTAAGATGTATGTGAATGTCCCTTGGACTGACAATAACACGACTTACACCCAAGCCACGAGCGATAATCTGGGTCTTGTTAAGATCGGATACTCTGCCAATGGCAAGAACTATCCCGTTGTTCTTGACGGTAGCGGCAAGATGTACGTGAACGTTCCGTGGACGGACACCAACACCACATATTCCAATATGGGGGCGGCGACCTCCTCGGCTGCGGGAAAGGCCGGTTTGGTTCCCGCTCCTGCCGCTGGAGCGCAAGGTAAGTATCTTCGTGGCGATGGAACGTGGCAGACACCTCCAAACGCCACATATAATAACATGGGTGGAGCTACGTCATCGGCGGCAGGAACATCCGGATTAGTTCCCGCTCCAGCTGCGGGTAAACAAGCCTCTTTTTTACGTGGTGATGGCACGTGGGTTGTCCCTACTAATACCACATACGCCAAGGCCAATACATCGACCCTTGGGCTGGTAATGATCGGATATGCGGAGAATGGCAAGAATTATCCGGTAGAGCTGGATAGTAGCGGAAAGATGTATGTTAATGTGCCTTGGACAGACACTAATACGACGTATGGTGTTGTAGGAGCTAACGGGTCTACAGGTCTGGTAAAGAACGGGAGTACGGTAACCAGCGCTTCTGGCTATACCGCCTGTCCTATTGTCAGTGGTGTCCCTTATTATAAAGACACTAATACCACTTACGCCAATATGAAGGCAGCTACGGCTTCAGCGGCTGGTGCTGCGGGATTGGTCCCGGCTCCCGCAGCGGGGGAACAGACGTCTTTTCTTCGTGGCGATGGAACATGGGTCGTGCCTACCAATACCACGTACGGGTTGGCCTCCACTTCCGCCAACGGCTTATTGAGACAGCTTAATGGTAGCACCTCTAATTTTATGCGTGGAGATGGTACATGGGCTACACCTCCTAACACGACATACGCCGTAGCCAATGAGTCTACTAACGGTTTGATGGCGGCCGCCGATAAGAAGACCATGAACAGGCTTATAGGGGTTAATACGGTCACGACATTAGCTAACCTGCCTATTAGCAAGAGAAGTATCACGGCCACGTTATCAGCCGCTACCACCCTATCCGTGCAGTCAGGGATGCAGGTAGGGGAGGAGCTGATGATCAGGTGTGTCCCCTCAGCGGCTTTCACCCAAGCGATACCCAACTCCGGGGATTATGTCAGCATGAGCGGAACTTCTATCACCACTACGGCTAACAAGCCTTTCGAGATAAATATCTGGTGTTACGCTTCAGGTAAGTATAGCATCGCCGTTAAAGAACAAGATTAATGATATAAGACATGAGCTACGTATATATAAACAGGGAAATATATCCCAATCAATTAGTTCAGGACGATCCGCTTGATGATAATTACGCCAAGGGCTATAGTTATGATGATTACATTAACGGGAATCCCGCCCCATGGATAGAGCTTGGGGAGGAGCAATTGGCGTTCAAGGAGGCTAATCCTAAAGCTACGGTTAAGGAGATTATCGAGGCTAAATTGGATGACTCAAGGCTTCTTAATGAGGAGAAATCGGCTAAGTATGAGGAGATCAGGACTTATGAGAATAATAATCTTCATGAGTTTTTCTTGGATGACCAAAATATCTATATCCCTGAATATGATAGGCGTAACGCTTTGGCTGATGGGGCTATAGCTGGTAAGATAACGATCATGGGTCTGAAGTTTGATATGACGGAAGGCAAGATCTTGATCGGGATGATGGATAGGTACGATAATGACCTGATGTCGGCGTTAGGAGCCAAACAGAGGGAAGTAAGCTTAGCCACTACCGTAGAGCAGGTGAGGGCTATTGACGCTCAGTCCGGCTATCTTGATAAGGTAAGTGTTACCACGGCGTACATCCAGCAACAGGCGAAGGAGAAGGACGCTTCTGATCCCCAGAAAGCAGCTGCCAAATTCTCTAGGATGGTAGTTAATAATAAGGCCATATCTTTATCTTCTAACGAGAAATTGGATATTAAGGTCCTATTCCCTATATGGGGACAAGAGGGAGCGGAGTTCGGGCTGTCGGTGGATGCCGGATTCTGCCTCAGGGTGGTTAAGGAGGATACGGATATCCTTTATGAGGTTATCCAACAACATACGCTGTCGGAGGAATGGGAACCCGGACTAAATACGGCTTCCTTGTATAAGGTTATTGATAAGGAACATGCCGGTACTATAGGGGATCCTATCCCGTATTTCCCTCCAATGGAGATATTCAAGGATAAATATTACATCCAGAACGCTGATGTGTATAAGTGTACTAGGGATAGCGGAACTCCTCTCAGCCATAATCTACAGGATTTAATAGGTCTGTACGTGGAGCGGGTGTAGTCGTAGTGCTATCTATCCCCCCCCCATATTTTATGGCTAACATTATATAAGTTATTTTTGGCATAATAAAAGGACATTTATAAATATATTTAAGTATGGCATCACAAAAATTCGGTTTCGTAACCGTCGACCCGGTATCGGGATCAGGAGATCAGGCGGTTAATTTTTCCGGTGAGAAACACACCGGTCGTCTTCAACGCACTATCAACCTTACGGTCACCACGAACGGCGGGGCTAAGAAGGCGTTGGTAGTTAATCAGGCAGCGGCTGCTGAGGTGGTAAGATCAGACAGCCCTAACGCTTCCGTACAAAAGACAGGCGGTAATGTTACCATCACCGGTAAGTCCAACAGTACTAAGCTTACGTTCGCGGTCACGCCGGCTGAGGAGAACGGGCTTACGTTACAGCTCCCGGCTGACTACACGGCGGCTGGAAAGACTACGGCTAACGGAGCGATTATCGCCGACGATCCCGGAGCCGCTGGCGAGTTCGTTTGGAGCATCACGATCTCGGACGTACCGGCCAACGTCACGATCGAGGAACTGACAGCTACATTGAAGGTAACTGCCGCTGGTGGCCAGACAGCCAACGTGACGGTAACGCAAGCCGCTGGAGACTCTACTATCGAGCTTGACAAGGAGACTATTAACTTGGATGTAAATGGTACTCAACAGACGGTTAACGTAACATCTAACGACAGCTGGACTTGGGCGCAAGCAGCCGCCAGAACCGTATTGAGAATGATGGGACGATAATCAGTTTCTTTTCGCTTACTCAGACCCCGATCGACTAAACCCGGTTGGGGTTTATTTGTTTTGCTATCTTTGCAATAGAACAAAAATAATACAACTATGGCTAATGATTTGAATATTAATTGGAAGGACGGGGTAGGCGAGGTAACGGACCAGCCTCTGACCGTCAGCCCGGGGTCCGGGACCGGGAACGCCTCCGTTTCCTTTGGCTCGGTGATGAACAACGGTCTTGACCGAACTCTTGAGTTGGAGATAACAACTCCAAAAGGTGTTAAGAAGACGCTCACGGTGAATCAGGAGGGATGCCGGCAGGCTTATATCACGAGCGACGGCAAACGATGGCTGACTAGCGACAATCGGGTATATGGGGTTTTGAAAAGCGATGCTCCATGCGAATGCACGGGTGATTGCCCTTGATATTTTGTTTTTACGAATTTTGTAATTACATTTGTGGCGCATGTCCATCACCATGCTTTTCGTCGCTAATTTATTATAAGGGATACCGGTCTGTGATGGGATCGGCATCCCTCTATTTTTTAATATGGATAAGATAGATGTTTTCGATGTTCAGATCCCTGATGGGAGACAAATCAGTTGTATATCGTATAATAAGGTTACTTATTTTGATCTTGACGATATATGTAAGTTATGTTTCAGTTCATACGATTTACATGATGTGGCTGATACCAAGGTTATGAGTGAGTTCCTGCACCGTGATGGTGATCGTTATTGGGTTACGGTAGATGGCGTAAGGCAGTTGTATCGTAGAGTTGAGTGTAAGATGTGTTTTGAGGTTATAGAAAAATTAAGGGGATTATAGTTGAATGAATTATTTATTTCATAAATAATGTTTATGTTTATGGCATAAGATATTAAAAATGAGATTAGTTGAAAGACATATCATAAAAGACAACCGATTTGAGGATGTATGCCTCAAATCAGGGTTGTTGTATAATTATGTTCTTTTCAACGTCAGACAAGGTATATTTTCCGGAGATTACATAAATGAATATGAGTTTTCTACTAAATTATGTAAGGAGAATCAGGTTGATTTTAGGAATCTACCATCAGTAGTGTCCCAACAAGTCGTAGCTCAAGTGTTTTCGGTAACAAAGTCTTGGATGAAATCAAAGAAGGAATATGAGAAGAATCCTTCTAAATTTTTATCAAGACCAAAATTGCCGAAGTACAAACGAGGCAAGAAGCAGAATATGGTAGTCTTTACGACTTCTGCTTGCAGGCTTAAGAGTGATGGTTACATCCATTTTGTCAAAAATATAATTTCACCAATCAAAACAAGAATAGGAGATAACAAATTATGTCAGGTTAGGATAATCCCTCAAGCCACATGCTATGTGGTCTCGGTGATTTATGAGAAGAAGGAGCAGGATCTAAACCTGAATAAGGATAATGTTCTTTCGATTGATTTGGGATTGAATAATTTATGTTCATGTATAAGCGATGTAGGTATCAAGCCTTTCATTGTAAACGGCAAGATTATCAAGTCCTTTAATCAGTGGTATAATAAGAAGAGAGCTAGATTGATGTCTTACATTGGAGATAAGGGAACTTCAAGGAGACTTAGACAGCTAAATAATTATAGGAATTTTTGGATAGATGATCATATCCATAAGATCAGTAGATATATTGTTAACCATTGTATCGATAACAATATCGGAAGTCTTGTTGTGGGTTTGAATAAAGGATGGAAGAATGGAGTAAATCTAGGGAAGAGGATAAACCAGAAGTTCGTTGAGATTCCATTCTCAAAACTTGTTGAAAAGATATCCTATAAGTGTAAGTTGGTTGGAATAGACTTTCAAGTCCACGAGGAATCCTATACCTCCAAAGTGGATCATCTGGCTTTTGAAAAATTGGGAAAGCATGATGTTTACTTAGGCAAAAGAAAGAAACGCGGATTGTTCCAAAGTTCTATCGGGAAATTGATTAACGCTGATATTAACGGAACTATTGGAATCGGAAGAAAAGTATTCGGTGATTCTTACGTAAGTAGGATAATCGGTAGCGGGTTGGCGTTTAACCCGGTTAGAGTAAACATTTTGTGATACGAATGTGAATTTGATAAATAAAATTAATAATTTTAGTAACGTGAGAGAAAAGAAATTTGATTTCGTGATATATCCGTTGGATTTGATTATCACGGTTGGATTAGATTATAAGACGTTGTGTGATCGTTTCGAGAATATGGAACCTGAGCATAATGGGGAATGGGGAAATAAGGAGGATATGGACAAGGAAGCGTCTTTTGTGAATTTGGTAAAGGATAGGGATGATGATGGTCGATTCGCTATACTTTGGAACTTTTCGAGCGATGATGATATAACGATAAAAAATACCTGCCATGAGTCATTTCATGTAGCCATGAGTGTATGTCAGTTTTGTAATATGTCGCTTGGATTTAAGGTTGGAGAGGATGAGCACGCAGCGTATATAGCTGGTTTCGCTGGTGGTTGTGCTTATGATTTTCTCTATAGTAATAGTACAGAATAGATATAGATCCATTTGTGAAATATAAGAATATCAGCCTCCGCTTATTTGTGGGGGCTTTTTGTTTATCTTTGTCAAAAACATGAAGTTATGTCAAGTTGCGTAATTAAAAGAAATAGTAAGGGTAAGATAACCCGTGTCTTGACCCCTTCCGGAGAGGTATCTACCTTGTTCGACAAGATAGCGGGTATAGCCGCCGTAAGTGACCTTAATAAGGCCGCTGAGGCTTATATGACTATTTATAACGATAAGTTCAGGTCTAAGTTCGGAGACTGGACGAGATCCGTGCCAAGGAATAAGGAGGCGGCCAGATCCATAAGCGCCAGACTTAGCGCCAGCGAGTGGGGGCAACTTATGTCAGCCAAGGTCCTGTCCGCCATAAGCGACATGGATGCCCCAGCGTTGGCCAGAAACCTTGGGAATAGCGACAGTGTCGTGGCTTATCTTACCTCCGGAGAGGTAGGTGATGTCAATGATATGGCTGTGGTAGATACATCCACGGTACAGGAGGTGGATCTGGATTCCATAAACGAGGATAATATTGGCGATACGATACTGAAAGAGGCGTCATGGGATGATATAAGGGCTATCAGGGAGAATATAGATATTAAAGAAACAGCCCGTATGTTATGGAAGGCCGTGGAAAGCGCTTTTACCGGTCAACGACCTAATATCAGGGTGAAGGGTGGAAATATAGATGGTGAGATCATATTTTCTGGTAATGTCTTGCCGTTAAATAATATTGAGAATTATACTCCTCCATCTTCAAGACTGGTATATGATTCCGGTGAGCCTCGCCTGTTCTTTAGATCGGATGACGGCAAGATACACGACTCTTACGCCAACGCCATAAAAGGCTCGTCCGGAGGGCGGGTCGAGGCCGGGTTCTTGGCCGGCAGTGTCGAGGAGAGCGACGTCCCGTCCGGTACGGCTGACATCTCCTTTGGCTCGTCCTCCATAACCCTCAATAACAGTGAGTCATTTATCCCGGTCCTTGGCATCAGCTCAGATTCTAATATAAGTACTCGTGGAGGGTTTATTAATTACCTTATCAAGAAAGGTATGTTGAGTGGGGAACGTATAAGGTTAGGGGATAGGTATTATCTTACAGGGGCCGGCAACTCCGATGGTCTTAAGATCTATAACGCTATGAATGCCTTATCCAGCCTCAGGAATAGGTTTGGAAGTCAATCCTCTGAGATGAACGTATTGGGTTCTATAGGTTTTGATACGGAGGTAAGTAATGATCTTGATCTTATCACTACGTCCGGGGAGAAGGTTACGGTAAGCAGATCGGAGATCAAGGGCATGTTAAGGCAAGGTAAGTTCGAGGAGCTTAATAATAAGTATGATGGATTCATGGAGCTAGCCTTGTCGTTGATGATGGAGGATAACGCTTTGTACGGGAGTAACGTCCGTGGGGTTATCGAGAATGAGAAGGCGGAAGATCTCCAGAATAGGACTGATATCACCAATATCTTATCCACGTTAGGCATCCGTGTGATGGGTATGTCTGAGTATATGGATAAGTATAAGATGCGTAATGGCGTGGATCCTTCGGCTAGGGCCTTGTCTGACATGGCTAATGGGGTTATCGCTTTGGCCGAGGGAGCTACGGTAGAGGATCTTAATGAGGAGGTGGCTCACTTCTTGATCGATACTTATCGTAACCAGCAGGAGATTGATGAGGTGCTGGACTCTGTTGTCGGCACGCCATTATGGAATCAATTCGCCGGTCGTTACTATGAGGTGTATGGGAAGGAATACCAAGGAGAGGAGTTGGATCGGATGGTGAAGCGGGAGATCCTAGGCAAGACGTTGGCCCAGCGGTTCGTGCCGGGCATGGAACAGGCGGTAGAGGATCTGGCCTCGTCTGAGGACGCCCAGCTCTCCTTGTTTGGCAGGATGGTACGAGCTATACGTAATTTCTTCTCTAGCCAAAGATCGGATTTAAATAAGGTACTTGATAGGATAAAGGAGTCGGCGTTAGCTGATGATCCAAGCGCCTTTGACGTGCTTCTGCTAAAGGATAGCAATCATCTCATGTATTCGTTATCGGATGTTGATGTGGCTAATAAGCTGATCAAGAACGGTAGGTCATTGGAAAGACTATATACCAGATTGCAGAGGATGAGGTCAAGCCAAAGCCAGAGGATCGGTGAGAGTATCTCCCTTCTTCGTGATATAGGCGAGAAGGTGAGACAAGTCGGTGGTGAGCTTAATAAAAACAACAACCTGCTATCCACCAAGAGTGTCATAGCGACCGCCAAGGCTGAGGTGGAGTATTTGGTCACTGTTGCCAGTAGCTTGCGTAAGAGCGGAAAAGGATTGGATTATGAGACGATACAGGTTATCGATAACGTGTACGGGGAGATAGTGCCTTTGATCAGGAATCTTCGTGGATTCGTCAATAATCAGGCGGCGGATTATTATGGCAGCAATAAGGTTGGTATGGTAGAGGATATGGATGATATATTACGTATGGCTGAGACATCCATGTCCGATATAAACGCCCTTCGAAGTGATCGTAATGAGGACTGGCTGGATGGACAGCTTCGGATGTTTAATATTCCGGAAAGGTATTGGGATGGGATAAAGAAGTTGGTGAATAACATCCATAAGGATATCAATGTCATGTCCCGGTTCTTTGGCACACTGGAGCATAGTGGTAACGCTATTTTAGGTATGTTAGGCCAACGTCTAGCCAAGGCCCATAATGAAGCCCATATCGAAGGTATATCTAATATCAATAAGATGACTAGGATGATGAAAGAGCGTGGATGGGGGATAAAGGATAATGAGGATCTTATACAGAAGATAAATGGGAAGAACTCGGATTACCTTGACTCGTCTCGTGATTTCGCTAAATACGATTTACTATACAGAACCGAGCAGGCTAAGGCTATTATTGATATATATGATCTTAAAAAGGTTACTAGTAAAACCGAGAAACAACTTATCGACACACTTTTATCTGATAAGGGGCTTAAGGTCAAGACTCGTGATGATATCGTAGGGTATGATGGGGATAAGCCTATTACGAAGGAAGTATATCATATATTCAAGCCAAGTATCCAGAATTTTGATATCTCGGCCATGACATTCGAGGACCAGCAACGATATCTGGATACGATAAATAGGTGGCTGGATGAGAATCGTGAGAAGCCCATGGTTCAAGCGTATTATGATAAGATAGAGAATGTCAATAAGAAGGTCGAGGAGAGGCTAGGACGTAGGGTATCACAAGCCACGTCCGATTTCATGTCCCGTATTCGCAGAAGCAGATATGTGGCTATGGATAAATTCGTGAAAGACGGGAAAGTGGATTGGTCGGCATTCCAATCCGATCCTATAGCATGGAGATCTTATTTGGATATCTTACGCGATAGAGCCATAGCTAAGAGCGAGTGGTATTCTGACGGGACGCCAAAGGAAGAGGGGTCCGAGGCGTTGATGATGTCCGAGGAGATCAAGGCATGGGACGAGGCATGGGCAGAGGTGTTCGGGAATACCAACGAGGGTCGTAAGGCTTCAGCCGAGTTTAAGGAGATACTGCGTGGGATAGAGCGGTCTGAGGGCGGTAAGGCGGCGTTCGAGTTCCTGCTAGCCGGTGGTCATCTTGGCTTCTCCAAAGATATGTGGGGATCCGAGGAGGGTGATTATTACGAGAATCTGGTTGATAAGATCACGGAGCAATCTGGGTCATCATCAAGGATAGAGAAGGTAGAGGAGGCGATGGCGACAATAAACGAGATCAATGACCAGCTAAGGCCTTTGCTTATTCAGTACCGGGACAGCACCAGATATGGCGAGTATGATTTCGATCGTCTTCGTGGATCATCGTCATTAAGGAAGATAAACGAGCTATACGATCGTCTGGCCGAAGCCAAGAGTGTTATTAACGCCGCCGCTTCCGCTGAGGCTATTGAGATGGATATGCCTGATACGGTGGAGAGTGGAGTCACGGATTCTTACCGTAACGCTTTAAGGGATGCCATGGTATACGACAAGGGTATGGATGAGATTAAATTCGCCAAGGAACATATGTCTGCCCGCTCCCGGAGTCAGGTGGATAGGATGGCCGCTAAGCTATCTAGGAAGAACCCGTCATGGACGACCGTGGAGGTATCGTTTTTGAGAAGGAAATACGGTCCTGACTTCAATAATAAGCTAGCTAACGACATAGCGATGGGTAAGGCTGATAAGATCCTTGTCGAGTACGCCAGGACCCGGCTGTATCCTTATATGAGGAGATACTCTCCCAAGGGGTATTCTGGCTTTGTCAGGAAGATAAATAACGGTACGTATAAGGTATCCGAGTTCTTTGATGCCATAGAAAATGGTATATCTAAGGAAGAGAGCGTATCCCGTTTCGGGTTTGATATTAATATGATCGATCTGACGATCAATAACCAGTGGCTTGATGAGGCTGACGCCGAGAGTTCTTTTCGTAATCCTAATTATAATCCCGATCTGGGTTATGGATATCATACGCCTAGGTTCGATAAGTACAAGAACGAGGCTTTCTTCAAGAAATACGGTATTACCAACGAGGGGGAGGAAGCTACGATCAATAAGGATAAGTGGGAGATGAGGAAGGAGCTGCTTAACATAAGCCGTAAGGCTATGGAGGATTATGATGAGCGGTTTAGGAATATCTACCAGATACCACAAATATCCAAGGGCGGCGTGGAGAGGATGGTGCAGGCCGGGGTTGACCCGAAGGCGGCTATCGGCAACGCCGTACGTGATATCGTTGGCGAGAGGGTGGATGACCCTATACATGGTCAGGGACAAGACCTAGGAGGGCTTGATGAGAACGATAACAAATATCGTATGATCCCCAAATACTATCTTAGTAAGTTGGAGAACGCCGATGACGTGTCCCATGACTTCGCCTACTCCTATTCCATGTTATCCTTACAAGCGACCTCTTACAAGTATAAGAGGGCGGCCTTGGATGATGTCATGGGATACAGGAACATGATGCTGGAGACGCAATACGACGGCGGTAAGAACCCAGAGGCCACTCACGCCTATAGAATGTTTCAGGACTGGGTTAACGCCAGTATCTATGATGTTAGGATAAATAATAAGCGGGCAGAATGGAATATAGGTAATTATAAGGTCGATCTTAATAAGCTGGCTCTTATGTTTACCAAATTCGTATCCAAATCCAACTTAGGCTTCTCCCCGTTCGTCGCGGCTACCGGCGCCCTTACCGGGCAGGCCAACTTCCTTTTGGAAGGTATGGTAGGGCAGTATATAAGCAAGGACTCCATGAAATACGCCTATGGGGAAGCCCAGAAGCAGTTAAGTACGTACGTGTCGGAGATCGGGGATATAAACCGTACCAACAAGCTATATGTCGTCGGAGAGGCTCTAGGCGTATTCAATGTCCGCAACCGTGTACGATCGGCGGCGTATAACAAGATCTGGAGAACCTTATTCCGGGATCTGCCGTTTAAGATGATGGAGGTTCTTAACTCCCCGTTGGATCCGCAGGTCATTATATCGGTCATGGATGATACCCGCCTGTATGAGGGTCAGTTCTGGTCATATTCTAATTTCAAGGAGATGATGATGAAGGACAGGAATATGTCCGCTAATGAGGCTAAACGCGATTGGGAGCGTTTAAGGGATTATTCTATGTGGAACATGGTAGATGTCAAGGACGGAAAGATCGTGGCTAAGAACGAGGCTAACAAGGATATTATAGACCGATATATACCCACCTTGTCCAGTAGGGTAAGGAGTATGGTGCAGATCTGTGACGGCGCCTTGAACGAGCAGAACCGGGTGGGGGCTAGCCGGAACGCTATCCTTAATATGGTGCTGCCTCACCGTGGATGGTTTATATTGGCCGTACAGCGGGCGTATAAGAAAGCCGGTTTCAATTTCCAAACCAACCAGTTTGAGGAAGGATATATGAGAACGTTATGGAGACTGGCCGGTAATGTCTATAGATCGATGTCCGAGGGCAGGATGGGAGAGGCATATGACGTGCTTAAGGAAGAGTATGATAAGCTTACCCCCTACGAGCAGATCAATATCAAGAGATCGATTATCAACATGGCGGTATTCGCTACGATGATGGCCATAGGACGGGCATTGATGGGATATAGGGAGGATAATGAGGATAGCTGGTTCGGGCAGTTCATTACCTACATCGGGTTCAGGACGATCAATGAGATCGCCTCCCAGACATCCCCGTTCATGGAGCTTAACGTCATAGACATGCTACAGGATCCGCTGGTCACCGCCCGGAAGTTAGGCGACCTCACCGATCCTCGAAACTGGGATCCGTTCGCTACTGTCCAGACCGGCGTATATAAGGGCGAGAGCAAACTATGGAGGCAGCTCATGAAGTTCTCGTTTGGTAAGCAATGGTATAATATCAAGACGGCTAGGGATATTAAGCAGACATCCGACTACTGGTTGATGACCAACGGCATGACGATGGGATTCTTCTTAGGAGGCAGGAATAAGGATGAGTCTGGGGAGGACGCTAATTGGTATTTTGATAGAGGAAGATAGCTGATATAGTATGACAAAAAAAAATAGCCGGTCAATTGTTTAAGACAATTTGATTGGCTATTTTTGTATTCCCATCTATCCATCCCGGACGGATGGGAATAGGTAATTATTTTATGAATACAAATGTAGATCTTTTTCATGATTCCACGAACAATAGTAATGGAATTTTGACGTCCGAATCCAACGAAATGGATTTAAATACATTAATACCGGTAGTAGATAATAATAATCATAAGGTTGTAGACGCCAGGCTTCTTCATGCGTTTCTTCAAATAAGAAGAGATTTTACATCATGGATAAAAGATCGTATATCAAAATACGGTTTTATTGAAAATCAGGACTTTGTATTGATAAAATATGATTATTTAGGTAACTTACTGAATGACAGACTCCCCCATTTTGGTGAGTCTGATACTCAGGTAGTTGCAAAGACTGATTACCTGCTATTGATGGATATGGCCAAAGAGCTATGTATGGTAGAGAATAATGATAAAGGGAAGAAAGCTAGAAGGTATTTTATCGAGAAAGAAAAAGAATTAAAGAAGTTGGAAAAGTCGAATAATGATCAAGTAAGTCATTTGCGTATTCCCGACTTTTCCAATCCAGCGGAAGCCGCAAGGGCATGGGCTGATGAGTATGAGGCCAAGGTGAAGGCCGAGAAGGAAGCTATGTTGGCACTAGAAGCCAAGAACAAGGTCGAGGAGGATACGTATAGCCGTGAATATATATTCCTTTTTACAATCCCAGCATTTTATCAGTCTTTCTGATCCGCACGCCTTATCCTCGTAGAAGAAGCAACCCTTACATGGTTCATTATGGTCGTAGCTTAATACTACAAGCAGCTCCACACCATTCTTGTATATCACGTCTCCTTGTTTCATCTTGTCTATTTTATTAATCTCATTATCAATATAGTAAAGTTGGATATTATCCATACTATAGATATCCAGAACGTTGTACTTAACATAAGACCCATATTCCTAGGTATAGGATCTACTCTCCTGAATGTCAGGATCATGAATATAAATGTCTTGAAGTTCATAATTTATTATATTTTTCTATATAGTTAACTATAAAATCTTTAACTCCTTTTGGGGCATCTGTTAGTTTAAGTTTTCCTTGGAATATATCCTTGCCGTACTCGTCCATGATCTCCCCGAACGAAGGATTCATGACTCTTGTTGACATGCATATCGGTTGATCGGTATCGAATTTGAGGACAATCGTTTTTCCGCTGTTTATCACCTTTTTTAAAGCCACGTAAAGTTTTCGGCCTTTTATTATATCACAATTCCCTTTTAGGATATTGGACATATGTATAACATGCTCTTTCTTGATACGGGGAGCTTGCTTCCTAGGACTTGTGTTATTTATATAAACAATATCCCCTCCATTTAACTTCCATTTATCGAAACATGACAAACATATACCGTAATCCGCCCATTTTCTTATTCTAGGCAACATCCGTTTACTTCCTGCCGGCATCTTTTCCCCGCAGCATTTGCATTCCCAATCTTTGATGGTCCTGAACTCTGCGTAATCATCTATCGAATATTTTCTTTTAACCATTCACCTGATTTTAATTTTCTTTTTCTATTTTCAAAATTATCATCACCATACTCATAATTAGGACAAGCTTTGTTGCTTGGTCGTCTAACATAAGTCTTTTGCTTCCCGTTATATTTACTGTTAGGATTTATATAATGGTCACACACTTGCCAAATAGAGCAACATACTTTCCCGTATCTTTTCGCCCACTCCTGATCATGTAGATGTATACAAGTGGCGCAAGTCGGATTCTTAAGCTTATCCTTGTTATCATCTATGATCTTATTGACCCGATCAAGAATAACATGCATTTTTTCAATATTTATGACGTTAAATGCATCTGGTATTGGAAGATATGTCATCGAGCTTATATCTATGTCCATTTCCTTAGACTTATCGTAAGCCGATTTGTATTTCCTTATCATCAAATCCTTTAATTGATTTACTTTTCTCTCGTAAGTCCCCATATTTCATTCAGTTTTCCATCCTTGTTTCTTCAATAGATCCACCATCATCCCCTTTATCTTAGGACTGATAGCCTCGGTAAGTATATCAGCGGCTAAGTTGATAGAGAAGTTTGTCATTCTAGATTCCCCTATATACTTCTCGCTGGTAACTTCCTTTACATAGTCATGGATATCCTTGATCATCTCATTTTGAGATTTCAGGAGATCCAGTATCTCATCAATCTTATCATCCATTTTTCTCAAATACACCTGACAATAACCAGACAATCACTATCAGAAAGAAAAATAGCCCAAGCGCCTCATCCGGGTAATCATGTATAGCTTCTAAAATTTCCCTCATAACTTAACATCCATTTTGTTGATTATCTTATAAAATATATCCCTAGTCAGCTCAATATCATAAGTAGCGTCATGGAGTTTATCCTCATTAATCTCAATACCCATAGTTCTGGCCACGGTCATCAACTTAAAGTTCTCCATATCGTTCCTTACGCCCATCAGGAATGGTGTTACCATAACATACACATCCATGCAATTAGGATAGAACTATGATCCAAAATACTTATCCCCACATTGCTGGAATAAAGCCCGTAGGAAGCTGTTATCGAATCCAGCGTTGTTATACCCCACTAAATACATTTTATCCCTCTTATCGAACTTATTCACGTATTTGGATAATATACCAACTAACTGCCTGTATCCGTCTTCCATAGGCTGATAAGACTGCACTTGCTCCAAGGTAACGCCGGCCACGTCCAGCGCCTCCTGCTCTATCGTGGCGGCAGGGTTCGGGGCTAGGCGGATGTCGAACCTCTCGACCTCCTGCCCGTCGATATCCACGATCCCTCCTATTTGGTGTATCCCGTTTCTCCAGAACTTAACCCCGGTTGTCTCTAAATCGAAAAATAGTAATTTCATATCTATTGATTTTTAAAATGTTCCTTAATCTTCTCCAATGCCTAAACAATTAAACGCCAACCATCCACTTACAACTCCCATCGCAAAAATAAACAAAACCATAAGCGAGAACAGCGCCCAATCTTTTGTATTTAGTTTATTGCTCTCCTTCTTTGCTTTTATTTTTTCAAGAATATTCTTGTCAACATTGAAATCGAAATCAAATATCGTATTACTATCTATCTTCCCATCAATATCTTTGTTATTAATAAATATCTGTCTCTTAACACTCATATCCCTAATATTTCTGCTACATAAACAAATCCATAACATATATAATTATCAGCATCATGCTCCCCATAATCAACATGCCAAATAACAGCGCATGGGAAATAGAGTGGCATATCCTCAGCCATAGGATCCTCTTTGAGGTCATCAATGTTTATCTTCTCCCTCCACCTCCACAGGTCTTGGATGTCGTTCAAAATTAATTTCTCCATAACTATGACGGATGTTAGATGTTAGTAATTCAATAGCTAAGCTGATCATGGCTCCCGCTTCCGTAAGTTTATTCATTTGGGCGTACACCCTGTGCTCTGCGCTACGATAAGTCTCCCTGCTGCTTATGGTATCCAGTAAATCATCTATAGCGTTTCTAAGAAGATCGGTCATCCCATGCCCTCCTATACCCTTGAAATAATAAATATCACGACCTTCATAAAACATATCCTGATATCTTTTAGCTACGTACTCTATTCCGGATAGATGATATTTTTCGTTGTCTATCTCCACCTCCCCTTTTTCTATAGCCCTCAACAACTTCCAATCTATCGTTACATAAGTTTTACGATTTTTTACCTTTACATAGGTATATCCGCCATAATGAGAACCCAATGTCCTCATCGTAAGTTCATTGACTTTTTGTTTGTTTTCATCCATAATAATCTGGTTTTTAATGTTGATACAAAGATATGATTTAAACAAAAATAAAAGCATGAATAATATTAAAATAATATTGATCATGCTTAAATATAAATATATCCCTTCTAATTCTCACGGATATACGTATTCGTACTCATCTGGAGGGGATGTCTTGTATTCAACATCGCACTCCATAGTTGTAAATTTCATAGAAAATCATAGAAATAATTAAGATATTCTACTCCATTTTAGACGCTTCAACACAACTGGCAACCCGGCTGCTCTGCGTCCGTATAGCCGCATCAACTCCTACGGCTTGTATGTTTATCGCGGCGTTGAGATCCCTGTCGATCTCCATGCCGCGATAAACATACAAGTGTAGTACTTGTCTTTGCTTCTGTACACTACTGTCCACGGACAGTCATATCTTTTGTTGTATCCTAAAAGAGGAACACCTTCCATAGGAGGCTTATCTTTCGTTTTGTACCTTAATTTTGTTATTTGCTTTATGCTCATATAATCTTATGTTTAAGTAATTCCATCATCATCGAAAACAATGTGTCTACAAGAAGTTTCTCGCTACTCCAATATATAGGGATCTCGTCTATATCTCTATACGCTACAGACCATGCATGTTTTAGCTTATAACATTCTAATGTACAACCCTCTATCTCATATGGGAGCAAATTCAGTAACGTCCCTACATCCCAAACAGGGTTGGATATATCCGGGGTAACGGCCTCGATCAGTCCTATACGACCAGCGTCATCCTCCATAGAATGTAATTGATCCAGATACTTGTCTCTGAAACCGATGGCGGTGGAGATAGGGAGGCCGGCCTCAACCAGCACTCTCCCCTGTTCTTTTGTGGTGAATATCCTTTCTTTCATCTAACCTTTGATCTTTTTCTCTACAGTAACAATCGTATCATTATGCCATCCCCCATGAGCCACTAGAAGAATCTCCTGCTGCTCGAAACCAAGCCCTGCCCCTATACCGCCGGAGTTCCACGCGCAGGTAATGACCACCCCGCCCTTCTTGGTGATCCTAGCTATCTCCTTCTTCTGCCTAGCCCAATAACTAGATTGCGTTGTTTGCATATTAACAGATCCTCCAAGTCTTTTATACGACTCAGATACCTGTCTCGCAGAATATGGTGGATCATATAATACCATATCAGCTATATTATCATCAAGATGACACAAGAAGTCCGTGGCGTCTTTATGATACATAGCCTTAGTCTCAGGATCAAGATCGTTGGTTATCGTCCCTATATCGCTGTTTCTGGCGAATGGATCCACTATAACCATACCCTCTTCTCGATATTTGTCTATAAGTTCCCTTATCGGTCTTATGCTGAATGTCTCTTTATTCGGCATCGACCATGTCTTGTTTATGATCATATCGCTGTAATTGTGCTTTAAATATGAGTTTCATGGTACTTCTAGGTATAGGATCACATATATCCTCCCACCAATTCTCGTGCCCTTTCGGCGGATATATATCCTTTTTCCATGAAGATCCCTTAACTGTCTTGATTCTTCCGTATGGTCTCATTTTGCTCGTGTTTACCTTCACATATCATAATTGTTTATTTATTCTCAGACCTAAAAATATCTTTTGCGAACATATCAAGGGTAAGTTTATGTATCTTAGGTAAGACCTTAACCAATTTAATGCCAAAATTTTCTCCCCTCTTAACAAAAGTCCATTTACCATATATGGTTCCATGCATCATGTTCTGTATTACTTCCTTGCTGTCTGTCAAGAATACTTGGTAATAGACACTTTTGGCATAATTAAAATCCTCCCCATGATCATTTGCCGGTCTTAATATCATTACAGCCGAAGAGCATCCACGAAGGAATCCGTGTATCTCAAGGCATTCATCAAACTCATAATTATCACGTTCCTCATCATGAACATCCTTAACCCATTTGCATGGTCTCCCGTCTTTAAACGGGATCTTTAACTGTTTCTTTGCTATCTTTTAAATTATATTATAATGTTAGGTAATTATATACAAGTTTACACCATATTTTAGTCTCCATGTCTTATTTGTTAAAAGAGTAATATAGATATAAATACATAAATTGAATAGGGCTATTCACCATGCCCTTATCAGTAGGATCATCGTATTTGTCAAGCCAAAGACGAAGCGCCTCCCAATCGATATCCTTACGGTCACATACCATGCAGGCTAGGTTAGCCCCGAACAGTTCCCCATCGCCGCCCAGCGACTTGTTAAACCTCTTGGCTAGTCTTTCCTTGAATCTCTTATCATACCATATCCCGGAAGTAGCGGCATAACAATAATAAGCGTTGTATTTCATTTTCACGCCCATCTTCTCAAACAATGGTGTATGCCATATCCGATCTAAAAAGAATACTATTCCACGATATATGAAGGTTCGGAGATTTTTTCTGTATTCTTTCCCCAAGAAATTATCCACACAAGATATAGTCCCGCCTGAATAATACCAATTATTGGCGCCTCTCTTAACCTTATCCGTCATCTTGAATTTATTCTTTCTGTCTTCCACCCTATCCCAAGGTTTCAGCTTATCCTCATTAAATGTCGGGCAATAATGATAGTAATGATTAATCCACGAGAGGTAGGGGTTGTATATCGTGTATCCATTATCGCTGACATATGAGTTCATATCATACCCAAGTTCCTTGGCTAGAATAGATCCCTCATCAGCTAATACCTTTAATATCGGATTTAAGTTCCATATCTGATCTTGGCTAACAAACATCGAATAGCATGGGTCTTCATCCTCTCCATACCATCCACCCATCCCGCTCACTATTTTATCCAAATCAAGTGAATAATCTTTCCCGGATGAAAAGTCATCTCTAAGAAAAAATCCTCTATATGGGATCATATCATATATACCCGGTTGATCCTCAAACATATGTTTAGCGTTCTCGGTCAATCTAATCAATGTTTGTAAGACAGAAGATATATCTATGGATGCATATTCACACCCATAGACCTTATTATTTATCCAAAGATATTGAAGAAGCTCGGCTATATTAATAGTCCCGTCCTCTACATATCCTGTCTTGTTATCGAAGTTTATTTTGGCTAGAGGTATATTACTTCCTTGTGGTTGGTCACTTTTTTCATTACAACAATGCACGAACCTGTCAAAGAATATATCTTTCCAACCAAAATATTTATCCCTTATCGTCATAAGCCTATTTCTTGTCGTATAACGACATGACGTTAATAAGATCAGCTTTTCTGGCCATCCCCTCAAGTTTATTAAAGCCATCCATGTTATCTCCACTGACGATGATAGTAGGATATACCTCTATACCGTACTTGGATATCTCCTCCTCCGTGGCCTTGTTCTCCGGGATCTGGTTCAACGTAACCTCACCCTCATACTCCTGTAACGTGTTGGCGATAATATATCGCATGTAATCGCTGTACTCAGCGTCTTTCTTCGTGAAAAAATCGATTCTTACCATCTCAAATAGTTATTAATCTGTTAATAATCAAATCAGCGGTAAATATAGCATTATCTACCTCATCTATACTCATCTTTCTCCCATCGAAATTGTTAGATAATAAATCCTTAACAATCTGATATCTACGCTGCTCCCAATTTACGTCTACATCAAAATTCAGATTCTTTACACAATCATAATTTAATTCATTATAACTGTAACTGAGATACTTAACTGTCGGGGATAGGCTATCATCAATAGTGCGCTTGATCACATTAATGTATCTACCAGTCCTTTTGTCGATAGCTTTTAATTTCTCATCTACTGTTCTTTCTCCTGACTCTCCCATTCTATTAACCCTTTGTTATGTTTATCGTAATATAATAACGCTATGGCGTTCCAGCATACGGCGGATAGATGCATGAACCCATCCTTATCATATCTCTCCCCTTTCGTATAAGCGACCAAGTGTCTCATGAGTGCACCTAGATAACGATTGAACCCATCAGGTATATCTTGCCATGAGTTATCAGCATACTTCTTGGCACCTTCCGTATATACCCTCACGATGTCCTCTATCTCAGCCAAAGGAAGGAGGTCCCATCGAAGCTTGCCGTCGGCCCGGTCATCCTTGCCGCTGCCGTCTTT
>ULMU01026916.1_pt1 | contig 53884 bp, 62 predicted proteins | sample 1951741 | NCBI WGS metagenome assembly ULMU01 (sample SAMEA4835559, study PRJEB28245) | human gut metagenome | biome: gut microbiome; material: fecal sample | place: Denmark | collected 2008
AACACAATTGGGAATGACACAGGAAGAACTGTACGGTTCTAATGAACTGGCTACAGGTGATATGGATGCCAGAGCAATCGAAATAGCAGTGAACAAATATTTCCATGATGAATATGAGCATAGCTGGGACCCTCACAAAAGAAACGATATCGGTGAAGGCGGACAGAGCGCTATGGCGTTTGAGGTTCTTTTTGGAAAAGGCGGCAAAAACTATATAGATGAAAGTATCTACGGAAATATATATGATATTTTATTCACAGTGAACAACTCTCTTATTGAAAAAATTAAAAAAGGAAAAGCAATAGCTGTTGCTTCAGTCACTTCAGCATTAAAATTTACGCCTTTGAAAGAAGGGGTGGACGAAAAAGGTGAAAGTGTTGACATAGTAGAAAACCATGCCTATTCAGTAGTGGATGCCGATGACAAATATGTGTATCTTGTAAATCCCTGGGATACATCAAAAGTCATCAAAATGACTCATGAAGATTTTAAAGATACATTTAACAGTGTAGATGTTCTTGATATGGAATAAAGAAAACCGGAACCCGTCGCAGAGTTCCGGCAATAGCGTCACTAAGGAGTTTATGACTTCGACCGGTGCAAAACCTCAATTCAGATACTCTTTTAAGTGGTGAACCTGTTGCTTTTCCTTGAGTTTTCTCAATGCTATATTTTCAATCTGTCTTATTCTTTCTTTAGAAAATCCCATTTTATTTCCGATTTCTTCAAGTGTTTTTTTATTTTCGCCATCAAGTCCAAACCGCCCTATAAGTATCTTTTTTTCCCTCTCATTCAATATATCAAGCATGGACATAATATCCCGATACAAAAAGTCTGACTGGATAGCAGAATCCGGTGCCTTGTAACTTGTAAAGAGTCACATGGTTTGATTTCTTGTTACAGATGGTTTGATTATTTTGGGCAACATAAATTTGAAATATTAAATAAATGAGCAAATTTGCAATTTTAAGAATATAAAGTTACTGTCATAAAAACAAATTAAAATATATAAGTTAACTCTGCATTTTATCAAGCAGAGTTTTAATTTCCATAATTTTTTCTTTTGCAATTTCAGAATCAGAAAAAGACTTAGCAACACATTCTTCAAGATGTGTTTTCAATATATTGCTTTCAACATGTTTTATTGCTGAACGTACAGCCTTGAGCTGCACAATAATATCCGGACAATATCGTTGTTCTTCAATCATTTTCTTGATACCTTCCAACTGACCTATTGCCCTGTTTAGGCGAGGTATCTCATGTTTATGGCTCGGATTTTCTGATTTTTTTATGTTCATATCGTTTGTAAACTCTTTTTTCATTCTTTCATTATACACAAAAAGGAGCAGCAACGCCGCTCCTTAATCCCAAAATAATATTCTATTTTTTAGGAAGTTCATTGCACTCAGGCGGGCAATTACATTTGTCTTCGGTGCAAGTACAGTTGTCTCCGCATTTGCAGTTAACGCATTTGCAATGTGGATTTGAACATTTAGCCATATTAGCCTCCTTTTTCTTTTATACCCACAGGGGGTATCTAACTACATGTACATAATACCCTATAGGGGTATATTTGTCAAGTGGTCTTTTTATGATAAATCGTGTATTAATCCATCTCACCCTTGTAGGCGCAGGGGATATTTTCTTCTTTTAAATAATTCATTCCCCACTTGTTTAACTCAATAATTGCAGGAATAAGTGTTTCACCTCTTTTAGTGAGAGAATATTCAGTTTTTGGCGGCACTACGGGATAAAGTTTTCGTTTGATTATTCCATCTGTTTCAAGTTCTTTTAACTGTTGTATAAGCATTTTGGGAGTTGCGTGTGAAATCAATTTTTGTAGTTCATTATATCTCAATGTTTTATTTATAAGGTGTCCGATTATAACTCCTTTGTATTTCCCTCCGATTATATCCATTGTTGCCTCAAGCGGACATTTATATTCATCTTTCTTATGCTTAGTCATAATTAAAGTCCCTAATTTACTTTTTGGTAAGTATTATACAAAAAAGTGCATTCTTGTCAAAATGATAATAAATGTATAAAATTGCTTTATTAAAGGAGGAAATCTAAATGAAAATTACACAGGTAAGAAGTGCAACAATTATAGTTGAATATAATAATACAAAATTTTTAATTGACCCATGGCTTATGCCCAAAGATTATATGCCCGGGTTTGATGTTGCAATAAATTCCGATGTCAGACAGCCAAGAGTGGAGCTGCCTTTTGGAATTGAAAAAATTGTTGATGTTGATGCTGTTATTATCACTCATATCCACCCTGACCACTGGGATGAATTTGCAGAAAAAGCTCTGGATAAAAATATAAAAGTTTTTGTTCAATCTTCTGTTGATAAAGACTACGTTATCTCAAAGGGTTTTACAAATGTTGAGATTATACAAGAATCCGGAATAGAATATAATGCCATAACCCTATACAAAACAGGAACTCAACATGGCAAAAGAGAGATAATAAAACCGTTATGTGATTCTGTTGGCTTGCCTTATGATGCAATGGGTGTTGTTTTTAAATCAAATAATGAAAAATCATTGTATATTGCAGGCGATACAATTTGGTGTGAGGAAGTAAAAGATGTCTTAGGCAAATACAAGCCTGAAGTTATAGTAGTAAATGCCTGTGCGGCAACTCTTTTGAACGGAGAACGCATAATTATGAATATTGAAGATGTAAAAAATGTTTTGGATGCTGCGCCTGACGCAAAAGTAATTGCAAGTCATTTAGATACAGTCAGCCATCTTTCTGTTACAAGAGAAGATTTAAAAGAATTTAAAACTAAAAATAATATTGGTAATCTATTAATCCCTGATGATGGAGAAACGCTTGCTTTTATAGGCAATAATTAAAATTTTATACTAATGAAGTTGCTCAACCCAAGGTCGGAAAAATTTTCCCGACCTTGTTTCAAATTCTCAAACCTTATGATATTTTTGTGAAAATTTGCGGAACTGGACTATTCCTAAATAATCAAATTATCCGTACAGTTCAAATTTGGTGCGTATCTCACTGATAATATACAAATCTCAATCTATCCGTACAGTCCAGAAAAAGTCCAGTTTTCCAGTTTGATTTTTTTGGAACACTTAATTTTTCCGACCCGAAAACGCCCACACAAAGCCTGCTTTACCAAAATAATCTATCTAGCCGTACAAATCAACCTGGACAAAAAACTACAAACTTCCTTTATTTTAACACTTTATTTGAGATGAAAGTACAGAGAGTTTAATATTTTTGGTGAAAATTACTAATTTTTAAATAAGTTAATGAATAAGTTTTTCCAAAAATTATTATTTACAGATTCTTCCTTTATCTTTTTTGCTTCGATTTCATTCAAACATTCTTTAGTATTCTTCATTTTTCCCTTCAGCCATAATCGCAAAGGTTGTGGATATTGTGGTCTAAAATCTAAAGAAACATCAAAAACCTCTTTGTTATAAATTTTTTTATTTAAATCATCTACAATAGAAACTCTGTTTCTATCAGGATAACGACCTTTTATTTTATAATTTATGATATTATTCTCGGTTTCCCCACTATATCAATAAAATTCTTTTACCTTAGTTCTTTTAATTAATTTTTTAGTAGTATCAACTAATGTTGTAACGTTATTGATAAAAAGAGAATCCCGAATTGTATTTTGAGGTTGAGAAAAATCTTTAGTTATTAGTTCATAATGTTCTAAAATATCTGATGTACTAGAGTCATAAGTCTTATTATATTTTAGTACTCTAATGATGTTTGGAGAAGTTCCTTTTGGATTTTTTAATAATTGATATCCTTGCCGTTTCATTTTCAATGCATATTTAGCAATATTTATTTTTTTTATTAACATAATATAAAATATCCCTATCAAAGAATTATATCACAAACTTTTTTCATATTTTGAAATTCTTTTTATACTTCCGAGTAAATTAGAATATATTTCCACCTAAATTTAAAATTTTGAAAAAATTTTTAACACTGTTGAATATTACAAGATTGTTTAGTTATTTTTAACATTTAAAATTAAAACCTGACAATGGCATTTCCAAAAGTGATGTTTCATTTGCGTATTTAGATTCAAACAAGTCTGCACGAATGGGAAACTTATTATTTGGAGCAAATCCATTCTCTAATACAAATGGAGTTTCTGTTTTTGTTAACATTGCATTTCTTGTAACATTTGCTTTAGGAGCATTAATTACATTTTTCTTTAAGCCTAATTTTTTAGGTAAAAATTCCCCAATTGTAAGTTTGTTTACGTGCATTTCTAGTTTCCTTTCATTCTACATTACTATTATAGTTAAATAAGAGCAAAAAAAAATTGCTCTGATATTAAGATTTATTAAGACATTTAGCTCTGGTTAAATTTATATTTATTGCTATTAGTTTTTTAGGGCGATTTTACTAAAGCGACACAAATTATATTTCCGAGTAAATTGAAATAAATTTCCACCTAAATTTAAAATTTTGAAAAATTTTTCAACACTGTCCTGTCCCAAAATTCCTGTCCTGTCCCAAAATTCCTGAACTGTCCCAAAATTCCTGAACTGTGTCTAAATTCCCGCCATTTAAGGTTTTGAGATACTGTCTTGTTTTAGACATTGACGGACAGTAATCGGACTTTTTTGCCAGTTCAGGAATTTTATTTTTAGCAAATTCCGACTAAAAAAATCAAGATATATTTGAAACACACCCCTATTAGTTCAAAAAAATTAAATTCCTGCAATGTCTGTCAAACCATATTTACTTTTGGAAGATTTTCCAGAAAAGAATTCTGTGCATAGTCATAAATCTGTTTTTCAGCATCAGACATGTTGTAATTTGAATAAACAGTATTTCCGTTTTTGTATTGAGAAGCTTTTTCTTCTCCGTTAATAGTTACAACTCCGCTTGAATATGCGGGTTTTGATGATTTTCCCATTTTTTGTCCCTTTCATTTTTAATTAAGGGACAACATTTGATGTTATACTGATAAGGCTGTCTTGATTATACCATATTTTGCGGGTTTTTGTCCAGTGGCAATAATCGGAACTTATGTAGCAAATTCCGCTAATATTATAAAAGGCACGTCATTCTGGGGGCTTTAGCCCGAAGAATCTCATTTATTTAGATTCTTCGCCTGAGGTTCAGGATGACGCTGTTTTGAAATTTTTTGTGGAATTTACTATATAAGTCCCAAAAAATCATCTTGCGGGAAGAATGAACTTTAAAATTTTTATACTATAATAAAACTATGGATAAGAATAAATTGGATGAAATAAATCAGCTTATTGTTGATAAGAAGTTTGAAGAAGCAAAAGCGGAGTTGGAAAAGTACAATCCCGATGAAGAAAAAGAAACGGAAGCACTTAAGCTTTTGGGGCTTTGCAACGTTAATCTGGAGAAATATAAAGACGGTCAGAGCAACTTCGAAACGGTTGTTAAATATGATCCTGAAGATGCTTCAAGCTGGTTTTATCTTGCAAACTGCTACGACAATTTAGATGATGTAATTCATGCAAAGGCTGCATATCAGAAAGTTATTGAATTAAGAGAAAATTTCATTGATGCATACAAAAATCTCTGTGTGCTTTACGTTAGATGCGACTAGCCGGAAAATGCAATAGAACTTGCCAAAAAAGCCCTTGAACTTGAAAAAGAGGACTATACGCTTTATTACATAATCGGCACGGCCTATATGTCGATGAAGAATTTTGATGACAGTGTTGAATATCTGGAAAAAGCGCTTGAATTAAATCCGGAACACTCCCAGCTTTACAATAATCTCGGAACTTCCTACATTACAATTGGCAAACTTGATAAAGCTTACAAAAACTTTGTTAAAGCAAGTGAATTAGATCCGGACAATTCTATCACTTATTTTAATATCGCTTCAATTTTGCAGTTGAAAAATAAACACAAAAAAGCCTGTGATTATTTTGAAAAAGCTTATGCACTGGAGCCTTCTGACAGCTATCTTATAGCGCTTGCCCTGTCTGAAACCAAGTGCGGAAAATATGACAGCGCAATTAATCATTACAAAACACTTATAAGCCATCATCCCGAGAAAGATACATATCAGTATAATCTTGCGTGTTGTTATGAACTGAAAGGCGACTACAATTATGCAATCGGAATTCTGGCGCATCTTGTTATGCTTAACCCGAAATCCGTCAGTATGGCTCAAAAACTTGCCAATCTCTATGTCAAAGTTAAAAAACCTGTTCAGGCAAAAGAGATTTATGAAAAAATCCTTATGCAGGGAAATGTAAATGTTGATTTGTATTATGAATTTGCTCATATCTGCATAATGACAAACGACACGGATAAAGCTGAAAAAATTCTTAAAAAAGTTGGCGAACTTAATGCTGACCATGCTCAGGCTCATAAGGATCTGGGGGTAATTTATCTAAGCAAACGGCTTTTTGACTATGCAAAAGATGAGTTTGAAACTTCATACAAAATAGCGCCGGACAATTTCGGTATAGTTTTTGAATATGCAAATTATCTTCATGCAACAACGGATTTTCAAAAGGCGGATGAAATGTATGCAAAAGCTCTGGAAATTGAACCTGAAAACAGAGAAGCACTTGCATTTTCTGCATTGAATAAACTCCATACAAACGATTATGAAAAGGCTCTGGAGCAAATAAACCACGCAATTGCACATTCCGTACACAATGCCTTTATGCTTTATATTGCAGGCAAAGTAAGGTTTGTAATGAAGGATTTTGAGGGCGCAAAAGAGTTTCTAATCAAATCCTACGAGCTTGAAAAGGTTGAAGATGTTGAAAATCTGCTCGGATTTTGTTATATGGAACTTGGCAACTTCGGGCAGGCAAATGTTATTTTTGAAAACCTCTTAAAGGACAATCCGGGCAATATTAATCTTATGCTTAACCGCGCAAAATGCTTTGAAGGGATGAATGACAGAGAGTCTGCGCTTGCAGAACTTGAAAAAGCCGTTGAAATCTTCCCTGATTTTGAAGAAGCGCATGAGATGATAAGAAGGCTTTCTTAATCGTCGGAAAGTTTTAATTCTCCCGTTGCAAGTCTTTTTAAATACCTGTTTACGGTTGAATATGAAATCCCGAGTTTTTCCGCTATTTCTGTTTTTTCCAGACCTTCTTTAATCTTTTCTATTATTTTTTTCATCATATTTTCTTTTTTTCTCTTGATGTTTCCGAGATTATATTTTTGTCTGAGGTATTTTACGGTATTAATATTCATATGCATTTTTTCGGCGATTTCCCTGTTTTTAAGATCCGATTTTAACAAACTCAGGACAGTATTGTGTTTGACTTCATCAGGACTGGCTGAAAATTTGGTCTGATACCATTTTTTTACCATATATTGCGACAGGCCGGTTTTCTTGCATAGCTGGCTCAAAGAAAGATTTTGGCCAACATATGGCGTTAAAACATCATCAATATTTTCAGTAATCTTTTTGTTCGGTGTTTTTATATCAAAATTCCTAATCAGATTATATACGGTGCTCTGGCTGACGCCTAATATTCCGGCAATTTCCCGTATTGACAACCCTTCTGTCAGATACTGTTCTAATTTGGAAATAGATATTTTCTTGCAGCCGGTGAATGTTTGGGGGTACATGTTGTAATTTGTATTAATCATACTTATCTAAAACTCCTGAAAAAAAATTGCTGTTTAATTAATATTTTACGATAATGTTAAAAATTTACACCTCTGCTTGATGCGTTAATACTTTTAAATTTTAATAATATTATGCTCTTAAATAATATAAACAATATTTCTTTTCAGGCTAAACCCGGAAAAGAATTAGTAAAACAATTGAATAAAGAATTCAATAACAATGCGCAAAAAACAGATAAATTCATAAAATTATTTGAACAAACTTATAATCCAATTACAGATTCTGCAACGGTTATTGATATTGACAAAAATAACAATTATATTTTTTCAAACACAAATTTTCCTGATATAAAATATTATACAAAGACCGGATTATCGTCTGACAGGCCTGTTGCCGTGCAGATTTTAAACGAGTGTTCAAAAACTGTTATAAACGCAGAGATACAGCTTTACAGAAAAATTATTGCAAAATCTTTTCAGAAAAACAAATCTCTTGCCGCTTTAAAATTCATAGCCGGAAAATTACAAAATAACAGATTTGCAGAACAAATTAAATTAACAGAGCAAATTCTTAAAAAGAATCCACACTCGCATCTTTCTCCGGTTGAATATGAGCAAATTCTTACAGAAAATTCAAAAGAAGAAATTCAGGATGTTATAAACAAAATTTTTGGCTGATTTAAAAAGTAAAAAGGCGATTTTTGTTCAAATCGCCTGATAACCAGATGTAAAGCAACATCTTAGATGATTATTTGTAACAGTAAAAAAGATTATTTGAGAATTATTCTCTATATTTATTTTTAACTTTTAGACTGAATGTTTTTTAATGCTATTTTGTGATTACATTTATCAATTAATATTTTTTAGTTTTATATTTTAATTAAATGTAATATTTAATCTTATTATATTCACAATATAAATCAACACACTTATTTCTTTATGGAAATTTTACAACAATATTTTTAATTTTAGATTTTATAAACTTCTTTAAGAATTTAACATAACTTATCAAATCTTTATTATTTGACTTTTTCATGATACCATGCAGCACAGAGATGGAGGTGTATATCAAGTATATGTTAGAAAAAACAAGTTATATTTGTACAATTATTACAACATTTTTAGCAATATGGCAGTACCTAAGAGCAGAAAAGTATAAAAAACTATATAATCAACAATTTTCCAATAACACCTCTTTTGCTGGTAGAGATATTAATAATGCACAAGGAAACATTACAATAAATAATGACAACTAATCAATTTGCAGGTAGAGATGTTATTAACGCTGGAGGCGATGTAAACATAAACAATAATGTTTACCCCATTGTACGAGTTGAATCAATTATTGCAGATGTAATAAATAACTTATCTAAATCAAATTTTCCGTTACCTTATCAGATTAAAAAAAGTAAATTACCACTTGCTGTTGAGCAGAAAATTAAACTAAACAACATAAAAACATGCCGAAACATTATTGAGTCTTATAAACCTCTTTCATCATATTTAAACTCTGTATATTCAAATTTAGAAAAAATAAGAATTTCTACAAGAGAAAGAGTTTTGCAGCGATTACAAAATGCATATATTAATGAATTAAATAAATATGTAAATAATGAAAGAAAGACACTAGACGTAGTAAAAGCAAATTCCGATGTTATTTTATTAGGTATCAAAGAACAAATAAAAAACATTGTTATTTGTTCATCTAATAATATGACCACTGAAGAAGATATTGATATAGCGCTTGATGTTATACTTGCAGATGCATTTGTTAGTTGCCAAATAATGGAAAGTGAGGGCCAATGATACTAACATCAAAATATTCTAATCCTCAATCAAGTATTTATTATTTATCTGCACAAATATTGTCAACATTAAAAGGAGGGAGATCAAATACTAATGTTGTTGACTTTTTTATTTATTTAAAAACGTATGTAAATAAAAATTTTACTTATGCAAATTATATTATGACACTTGATTGGCTATTCATATTAAATGCAATAACCATACAAGAAAATAGGATTGTATTATGTACATCAAAAAATTAGTTATACGAAATCAAAAAGAAGGGAAAAATATTAGAGAAATCAATTTTAATCTTGGAGTTAGCTTAATTGTGGATATAAGTAAGATAACTAATCAACAGGATACTGGTAACGACGTAGGTAAAACAACTGTTTTGCGCCTTATTAATTATTGCTTGGGTGGCAAAGCAGATGAAATATATAAGAATAAGGAATCTAAAAGTTCAATAAATTTAACAGTAAAAAATTTTTTAATTAATAATGAAGTACTAATCGTCTTAACTTTATGTAGAGATTTTAGTGATCCAACAACAGATATTGTTATACAGAGAAATTTTCTAAAAGGTAATAAAAAGAAAATTTGTACTATTAATGATTGTCCTTTTTCAAATATAGAGAATTTTAAAAAAGAACTAAAATCGATTTTTTATAATTCAAATTTAGATAAACCAAGCTTTAGACAATTAATTGACAGACATTTAAGATTTGACTATGGCAGCGAACGAATAGTCAATTATCTGCATTTTGGTACATCTGACAAAGAGTATGAACAAATTTACCTATTCTTATACGGTTTATATAAAGCTAGTGAATTATCAACAAATAAAAGTGGTGAATTAGATAAATTTAAAGAATATGAAAATATAAAGAAAAAACTTTTTAAAGATAGAACAAGTTCCTTAGTACAACAAGAAATTATTATTCTTAATAATGATATTGAAAATATAGAAAAACAAAAAAAAGATTTTAATATTAATGGACTTTATCAAGAAGAATTGAGAGAGATTGATGATTTAAACGATCAAATTAATAATTTAATGCGAGAATACTCTACATTAAAGACTTGTCTAAAAATTTATGAACAAAATATTTTAAATTTAGAATCAGAAAAATGTGAACTAGAAGTAAAAGATGTTGAAGCCCTGTACAATGAAGCGGGCATTTATTTGCCAACTTTAAACAAAACTTTAGAAGAAACTATTGCATTTCATAATAAGTTAATTATCAATAAAATAAATTTTATTAAATCAGATATTCCGGCATTAAAAAATAAGGTTTTAGAATTAAAAGAAAAGATTAAAATCTACACAGAAAGAAAAAAATATTTAGAGGAAAAACAAAAAAGACATGGTTCTTTATCAGAATATGAAAGTCTGATTTCAAGTATAAAACCTCTTTACGAACAAAAAGGTAAATTATTGCAAGAGCAAGAAAAAATTGTAGAATACGATAATCTTATCGATACTTGTGCTGAAAAAATAATAACTATAAATAACGAAATACAAAAATACGATAAAGATTTACAAACAAAGCTAGGTGTTTTTAATAAATATTTTACCGAGTACGCTATGAAATTTTATAATGAGTCATATTTTATATCAACACTGGTTTCCGAAAAAACAAAATGTTATAAATTTGAATTGTCAAATCTTAAAGGCAATATTGGAACTGGCAAGAAGAAGGGGGTAATGTCAGCATATGATTTAGCTTATATTTCTTTTGCAAATGAATTAAAATTAAAATGCCCTAAATTTGTATTGCATGACAGAATTGAAGACATACATAGCAATCAACTTGTATCTTTGATAAACTTAGTAAATTCTAGTAATTTTGACGGTCAATACATAGTTTCCGTTTTGAGTGGCAAATTTAAAGAAGAACATTTACAAACTCTATTAGAACAAAATAAGGTTATAGAATTATCACCTCAAGAAAAATTATTTAAAATTGAACAACAAACTCAACAGCAATCATAATTAGAATAAGTAAATGAAACAATTTGAAACAATGACATTAATTTAACACCAGAGTTTATTAGAAGATACTACAATAATTACTTTTATACTTCTTTATCAAAAAATCACAAGCAAATTATACGTTTTTGGGTTTGTTCGTTGATTTTAAATAGTTATGAATTTTTTTGTTACAATACGTGATTACTAAAAAGATTCTTAAATAATTTTGTTTTTTATAAAATGACTTAATTTATACTAAAAAATTATATCTATAATAAACATTTGAAAAATGATTTATTTTATATGAAAATTAAACAAATTTTCAAACAAAAAGAAATATACGTATTTTAAAGATAAGGTTTGATCATGAAAATTGTATTAAGTAGAAAAGGATTTGATAGTGCATCTGGTGGATGTCCAAGTTTTATTATTGGAAATAAATTGGTTTCTTTGCCAATACCCGATGAACATACAAAATTAAAATATAGCAATGTTGAAATTTATAATTATAATATTGGTAAACTTTTTGAAAAAAGTGGAATTAAACCAAAATTAAACGGCAAAGAAATTTCGACTTGTCATCTAGATCCTGATATCGAAAATGGTTTGTTCGGACAGTGTTCGACTGCGGCACAGCATTTAATGAATAATAATGTGGAAGTCGGTGATTTATTGTTATTCTTCGGCTGGTTTAGAGATTTTGATATTAAAAATTATAAATTTAGCAAATTAGATATCGCAGGAAAACATTGTATATATGCTTATTTTAAAATCGGAAGAATTCTGGATTTAAACAAATCAACAGAAAAACAAGAGGCATTAAAACTTTCAGCAACTCATCCGCATATTGCTTATGACTCGAATGAATACAATAAAACTAATTTGTTATATGTCGCTGCTCCAATCTTAACTACAAATAGCAAAATTAGGGGGTGTGGGAGATTAAAATATTCAGAACAAACAACATTAACAAAACCCAATGAAAACAAATCAATTTGGCAGCTTCCGAAATGCTTTCTAAATACCAATATGACATATCACACAAATAAAAACCGTTGGTCTGAATTGAATAATAATTTTTGTCAATTAAAAAGTGCATGTCGAGGACAAGAATTTATTATAAATGAAAATAAGGATATTGAAAAATGGGCAATTGAATTGATTAGAAATAATATTGATTAAACTCTATAACTTTTGCATTCTTTCGGAGTCATTTTGTATTCAGTATTAGTTATATCAATATCCATTATATATGTTTTTATTTTTAATTTTCTTGCAATTTTAATTAAGTAATTTTTATTAGCATTTTTCATCTTGGCTCCAAGATATATTGCTGTTGGACGTTGTTTTATCATGGGGTAAGCCTCACAATTTGATATAATACGCCATTCTTTTTCATATTCCCAATCCTTAGACTTATGTATAAGAACTTTATAAATAGCTAAGTCGTCATCTTTTGGAATAAAAACCTCAACAGGAGCATTCATTAATATTATTTGTGACCAGTATGAAGAAAAAAAGTCCTTTGCATTAAATCTAGTCTTTGTATAAATTACAGGATATAATAATTCATAATGTCGAAATACACATTCATTTTTACAATTTAAACAAGGTGTAAAATAATCTTGAAACTCATACTCAAGCACGAATCCCTTATGTGAATCTGCATAATGAGCCCACATAGGCGGAGAAGATGGAGTTTCGGAAAAACAGGCTATATGAGGATATGTTCTTAGAAATTCTTTTGCTTGTTTAATAGCTTGCAATATATGGAGTCTGAATCGAGGAATCCTTTTTTGAATAAAATTGGAATAAGTAGTATCTTTCATTGCTAGGAGTGCATTTATCTTTTTTAGATTTTTTTTAGGAATAATCTCTACTAAGTTAGGATTATAGTCTAACCATTTTTGAAGCTTCCAACGATTTTGTGTATTGATAATATCATTAATTATAGCATCCGGATCAACTTGGATTAAACAATCAAAGGGGTCATTAAAATCTGCAGGTTTGGAAGATACAACTAAATCTTTTTTAAGAGCATCTACAGTATAGTCGCTAAAGTTACGATATCTAAATAAACGTTTTGGTTTCAGTTCTTGGACTTTTTGACAAAAATCTTTTATTTTTGCATTATTTTCATCAGGACTATCATAGTTCCTAATAACAGTACTGTCCAATATTTCTTTAAATCTATCACGTACAGAGTTTTCTTCCATATTCGTATTATATATCAGACAATTATTTAATACTTGCATTATTTTGATATTTAAGCGATGAATACGACACCTAAAAAAGGAGGTCGTATGAGTAAAAATAAGAAATACAAGATTAAACAAAAAGATTTTAGGAAGTTGGAAAAACTAGCTGAAAGAATTTATAACACAGCCACTGTAATCGATTATTTTTGCAGGACTCAACAAGATATAGAAGAGCTGTATAATCTTACTCCAATCGTCGAAAATTTAAGGCGAGATACTGATACTGTAAATGCTTATTTTATAAATTATCCGGAAGGTAATATTCAAAAAAGATTTTAATACCGTTCAAAAAGTGTTCAAAAAGCTATGTATTGAATTTTATATTAATAAGAGATAGTAATCCATATCTTACTTTAAAAGTTTGCTTAAAACGACTGTTATACGCTTTTTATATAATTTACATTATTAAAATACTTTTTATGTCTAAATGATTTGTTTTCCAAGAATTGACTTGATATTTAACCCATTGAGAGTGATATATATCATTGCTGATAAGAGGTAGCAATGATTGAAACAGGTAAAAAATACAAACTTAAAAAGATTAGAGGTTTTGAGAACTCTGATAGTGAGTATTACAAAGTAATCAGATTCTATAACTTTGACACTGTAATTTGTGAAAACACTTGCGGTGAAAGATTTGTATTTATGAAAGAGTTTTTAATAGACCCACAAAAGCCTGATGATATCTATTCAGATTTGATATTTGAAAGGAAAGAATGATGACAGAAAAAGACTATGCACTTTTTGGTACAAAGGTTTTGAATTTAAAAACACAAGAAATCGGATTACTGATTTGTATATGGAAAAATAAGTTTGCTGATGCAGAGGTAGATTACGCAACTTGCGTTGATAAACAAGGCAAAAGATACAATATAGAACTTGATAGTATAAGAGGGTTTGAAGATGATTTTGAAAAATAAGCTGACAAGAGAATCTTTAGAAATAACTTATCCTGAATTTAGAAAAAAGTTTGTAAAGGAACTACAAACAGCTTTTGAAAGTTATCGAAGAACACAATTAAATAAATATTCTTATAACTTTAAAGATGATAACTCTATGGAATACAATTTCTACTTCCAATTACAATGGAACTTCAATCACTTTGGAAATTCTAATTGGTATATTGAAAAGTTATAGATAATTAATCACTATCCGTCAAATTATCCACAATTTTATCAATAATGTCTTTATCTATATTTGTCCTTTTTTCTATTGTTCGAATAAAACTTTCAATATTCATCGGTTCTTTTTCTTTTCTTACAACACTTTCAAGTAAGTTTGTAAATTTATATATTCTTGAAGGCTCTATGTTGTGATTATTCTGTAGATCAACATTAAAACTTTGAAGCATATATTTGGCTTGTATAAATGTATCCTCTTTGGAAAGACTAAAATGTTCAATAAATTCTTTTCTTTTACCAGACCAATCTCCGTCTTTTTTCCAACGTTTTATAGTTCTTTCGTGTACACCTATTCTTCTTGCAATTTCAGCAACTGTAATAAATTTTTCAACATACATATTTTCTGCAATTGCATAATATTTATCTTTTTTCACTTTTTCCTCTTAGTTAATATACTTTTTATTTCGTTCTGCTAATATTTTATCGGTTTCATAAAGGTATAAGGTTTCTTTTGGTTTAGGTTCTTCTTGCAAAAATATTGATAAATCAAATTTTCCAAAATCATCTTGCTCTTTCTTTTTCCTTACTGCTTTATCCATATTTGTATTTGCAATCTTTGAAACTTTAACATCTGCATTGAAATCTTTTTTGCGCTGTTATAAGCAGCTTTGTAATTTTCATATTGTTCTTCAGGAGATATTGTAAGAGTTTGTTTGATATAAGCCTTGGCGACTTTGCTATTGCGTTTTTTAATAGACATAGCCTCTTTAAATTCTTCTTTAGATACTTTATTTGCATGTAATGCAGCAACAGCTTTTACAGCATTCACTGTTCCTATAAATTCATCATTATCACATCTGAAAGCCCAAGCTTCTTTGTAATCTTCTATATCTCTACGTAAATAGACTCTCAATCCCATTTTTGAAATCATCCAATCAGCCCAATAAGTTATCCCAAGAGTTGTATCTTTTATTCCGTTTCTTCTGATAGTAAAATCTTTTGAAGTTCTCATACAAAATAGTTTTAGAGCATCTTTTGTAGTTGTAATTTTTTCTTTAAATTCAGAATAGAAAAGTTCATCTGGACATAACCCGTTTAAAGTTTTTCCTTGAGAAGGTCTTTTATTTAAAATATCTAAAATATATTTATCAAAAAGGAGTTTGAAATCTTCAAATTTCATAATTTTTCCGGATTTAATTTCTTTTGCGAGCTTTTGAGGTCTTTCGACAACATTACCACCTCTATAACCTATAAAATGTTTTGAAAGGATTTCCTTTATCTTCAAAAAATCCCTTTCTACAGGTTTAGTCTGTGCATTATAAGGCAGAGCAAAATGGACTTCTATATTCAACTCTGCCAACATTGACTGAGTTTTTGTTTTGTTGGTTGAAATTTTTATACTTCGACGACCACCTGCAAAATCCTTTGAACGATAATCTTTACCATTATCAATGATAACATCTTTAGGCAGTCCATACTTTTCAGCAGCATAGTAAAAAGATTGGAAAATATAATCAGAATTTGGATTTCCTGTTTGTAAAATCCAACCAAGCCATTTACCTGATTTATAATCACGCCACACTGTAACCCAAGGAAAAACAACTTTATTATCTGAATCAAAACAGGCAACATCAATTTGAGCGTGATCTGATACCCAGACCTCATTACATAAAATATTTGAATAATCTCTTTCTATATATCCGCCATATTTTCTATTCCATGCAGTTTCGCCCATTCGTGCAAGATAAATACTTTGTTTTGGAATTTCTTTATCTAATCGGCGTTTAAAAGCCATATAACTTGGAAATGTTTCTCTTTTTGCATCAAACATTCTGATAGCATAACCAAGAGTTAAATCCCAACAAGTTCTTATAGATGGTGCTCCTTCTACTAAATACAAATTTTTAAAGTACTCAAATAAATTATCAGGAACAGTGGAGCCGGATAAATGTTTGCCGTGCTGTGATAACAAGCCGCTCAATCCATACCGAAAGAATCTTCTTCGCATTTTTATAACAGAAGAATAGGATGTGTTTAACCACTTTTCATGTTCTAAATTCCACTTATCTATAAAATCTTTTAAAGCCTCTCCCCTTAATCCTTTTGATGCATTTATTATTGGTAAATATTTTTCAGCCTGTGCTTTTGCCCAATCAGGAGCTTCTGAATATTTAGTATTTATAACATCTTCTTTAAGATACTTATCTTGTGCAAAATCAGGTAAAGATTTTAAAAGAAGAAAGTAATGAGTTTTTTTTCCCCGTCTGATAATTTTAAAAGTATAGTAACCTCTCCTACATTGCTTTTTAAGAGTTTGGATGCTAAGTCCTAAAATTTCAGCAGATTTTTCTATATCTAACCATATATTTGTTTTGTCTTTATTTTCTTTCATAAATATCCTTATTTTAGCGTTATTAAAATCTCTTTTAAAGCCCACTTAACATTCCGACATAAAATTTGTGACAATTTTAAAAGCTAAAATGCAGTAATAATAAGATTTTTTTAAAATGCTATTTTTACAATATTCACCTCAAACACTTTATCTATCTGCTTTATAAAAAAGACAAATATTTGTCCTGTTTTTTACGAAGAAATATGAAGTGGTCTTGACGAAATTTGTATTTGTATATAATAGCTATCAATTTTTATTATATTTACTTCTACAGAATAATAAACAGGTAACAATTTGCAATCGGGGAAATTTCCCCGCAAGTAAACTTCAAAATCCGCTCTATACTTAAAAAAAATATTTTCAAGAAATAAGTATAAACACTCCAAGATACTCGTTGCCAAAGGAATACAACCCAAAAATAAAATCGGGGAAAAGTTTATGAAGTTCTATTACTAAAAACCGGCTAATAGTTTTAAGTCATAATACAAATCCTTAAACTCTCGTTTCCTTCGCCATAATGTTTCCGCTATTTTATAGTTCAAATTAGTAGCCATTTTATTATGTGTTAAGTTCCTTGAAAGATAGCAATAAATAGTTGTAAACTTTGCTTTTTGGTCTTTAGAAAAGGTTTTATCCTCAGATGATTTTAAAAGATTTTCAGATACAAAAATTTGATTGCAGTATAAGTATAAATATACTTCTTGATTAAAAAACTTTCTATGACGTGCTTTTTGTGGAGATTTTAAATAGTAAAAATCTAATTTCTGTTTTTGCCTTTGGTAAATCAAAGTTCTGAATATTGTATAAAAGTTTTGAATTTGATCTTCACCAATATTTGCAATATTAGATGCTTTTATCGAATTTATGTTTTCACAAAAACACCTTAATACAATATCATTTATTATTGCAGGGTATGTTTTAAATATAGAATATTTTTGAACTGAAACTTTATTTTTTTTAAACACATATTCATTTTCTTGCTTTATTAATTTATTTTCATCAACAAATTTTGACAATATCTGTAAAAGTTCTGCTTTAGGAATTTCAGATAAAATTTCTAAATTTTCAAGCGTAAATTTGTTGAGCCTTTTGCAAAGTTTCAATATTTGTTCTTCCATATAACAGTTTCCTTAAAATATTTTCATCAATCTGTTTTAATTGATTTGTAATAGCAAGTTTTTCTATTTTATTTATCAATTTAACAATTTGTCTAAATTGGTTAACTCTTGTTGCAAGATATTCTATGCCATCAGATGTAAAAGGGATTTGCGTTAATTCATTCAAAATCTGTTTTACATCTTCAAAATCATATCGTTCAAACTTAAATGACTTATAAATCCTGTCTATAATATGAGGATATCTTGAAAGTTTTTTATCAATGTTGCCCATTCCAACAAGCACTAAAGGACAAGAAGTTGTATCATACAAATCTCTCAGTGTTTCTATTGTATTTCTTTCAAGCAAGTAATCTACTTCGTCAATTATTATAGGTTTTGGATTTTCTTTAAGTTTCTTCTCTATTAAATTAAAAGTTTCCTGAATATGCCAAAACGGTTCTTCTCCTAATTCTTCTGCAATTTCTGATAATAACCATCTGCTTGACATTCCCTGATTTGCTCTTACATATATGCAATCATTTTTAAAAGTCCACCACTTAATTGTTTCAGATTTGCCAAGTCCGTATTCACCAAACACCAGAACTATTTTAGGAATATTCGCCGGAAGCTGTTTTACTTCTTCCATCAAGGCAACAAACTTTTTGACATTTTTGGTTCTTACAAATACTTTATTCATTTTTATGCTCCGTATAAATTGTTATATTCATCACTGTTTAAATACTTTTCAAGCCATTTCCGTTGTTCGGGATTAGTGCAGCCATATTTCATTAACCATTCATATTTTTCATAATCTGCATTAAAAACAGGTACATTCATCTGTTGTTCTCTAAAGTTCAATTTGCGTTTTAACGGTATTTTAGATTGTTCAAATTTTTCAATTTCAATAACCTCTTCCGACTCAATGTCTATGGCCTCCGCTTTTTCTTTCGGAAAATATTTTAAAAACTCTTTTTTCACTCTATTAAATCTGCGTTGTTGTTTTTGTATTTGTTGCTTAAATTGTTCCATATCTTTGACTGTTCCTAAGTGATTTGCCATCGGGTGAACTTTTTCAACTTGCCTTGCAATACATAAAAATTCACCTTTCATTGAATATACAGAAACTTTTGAAAGGTCAAAAAGGCTGTATCTGATAAACACTTTTTCTCTTAAATCCAATAAATAATCACTCCTGTAATGCATACCAAGAAACGTTATTCCATGCTTATTTATTGTCCGAGCTTCCGTTTTCATCATTAAATCATTTAAGATATTCTTATCAATCTTTTCTTTTGAAATTTCATTTAACATCTCTTGAATAGTTTTTGAACGGTCATTCGGACAGGGCTTTGAATTATGGTAATCTAGCCAGCAATCTATAAATTTAATAGCCTCTTGAACAGTCGGAATGTAGTTTTTAGTTAATTTTTTGTGCATATCACTGTGGAGCTTCTCACCACGTTTCATCCATGCAGGTTTATCCTCAATGCTTGCTCCAATATAGCTTGCCATCATTTTTTCAAACTCTTCTTGAAATTCGAGGAAGAATCTTTCAATAACTTTTGCTCTTGCATTATATGGTTTTGCAAACACTGATTTTATTCCGAGTTTTGCATAAATCCCATTAAAACCAGCTTCGTCGAAATCTACATTCTGAAAGTATTTAGATTTAAACGCCTTTCCATTATCCTGATAAACTACTTTCGGGATAATTCCGAGATTTAAAATAGAGTTCCTTAAAGCACTTGCAATACACTGTGTATTCTCAGTCATCATAATTTCATAGCCTACAAGTGCTGTTGATTTCCAGTCTAAAAAGCCGACCAAAGTTGCTCTGGTCGGCTTGCCTGTAAATGGATTAATAATTTTAAAATTAAGAACATGTCCGTCAGCAATCAAAACATCTCCGACTTCAAGTTTTGAAATATCTCGTTCAATGTACGGTTCAATTTTATCGTGATATGCTTTTTCGCCTTCTCTAAATAAAATCCACTTTGAATAATTGTTTTTCTTAAAATTTTCTGCAAATCTTCTGAAAGTCAGATTACAAGGAATATTTTCATATCCTCGTTTTTCAAGAATATGTTTTGTCAGATTTATAGCTTTCCCGATACTAAATTTATTCGGGTGTAATAAATATTTCAAAAATATCTGTTTCATTTCCTCATTTAAAATTGTGTTATATTCACCATGTTGATTAGTTTTACGTTTTTGTAAAAGCCCCTCTGTTCCATAATCTTCAAAAGCTTTAACCCAACGATGAAGTGTACCTATCGAAATTGAACCTACAAACTTATATATCTGTGGCAGATACATTCCGCTATTATATAAATCTAAAAATACAGAATCGGCTTCTTTTTTATTCGGATATTTTTTACGAAGGTTATTTAAAGCCACAACAATATCCACTCTTGCAAGAGCTGTTAATTTTGAATGTTCTGATACAAAATTCATCTTGTTTTCAAACGTAACAAGTGCTGTTGTTTTTAATTCTTCTTCATCTAATCTAACTTGTATATCAGGCTCTAATGAAGAATAAAGAATTTCATAGGATTTTCCTCCATTTACTTCAACTTCTCTTGCGATATACTTACCCTGATTAATCGCAAGTCTTATCGAACGTGTGCTTTTTAAGCCCTTTATTCTTGCTATTTCATTAATATTAATAAATTCATCCATACTCACAGATTAACTCTGAAGTCGGAAATGTGTTCCTGTTTTCCAGATTTTGTAACATACCAACACAAATTACTCTTATTAAAACCAAATCGGACATTATCTACTTCAAAAGTCCAATAATCATTTTATCCGTGCAAGTTATTGGAATTAGGACAAACAGCGATGACGATTCATTTTTTAGCTAAAATTTTTGGAATTTTGAGGACATTTGTGATACCCAAAAGAGACTTTTCGTCCGGTTTCAGAACGCATAAAACGATTACTTCCGACCGCCATAATTCAAACACAAAGCCAACCTTGCTGAATAATCCTTTTATTCGTTCAGACAAAATGTCCCGTTAAAATACATTTATAAAAATTTATCAAATAAAAAAGAGATAGATTTTCATCTATCTCCTTTTTATTAGCAAGGGAGAGATTCGAACTCTCGACCTCACGGGTATGAGAGCCTTCTTTTAATCCAAAATGCTTGTTTTTGCAACTTTTCCACCTATTTGAAACTTATTCATATCGTAAAAATCATATATGTATTGCCCGCCAATTACCCGCTTTTTAGATAATAAAATAATAAATAGTATTTTTATCAAATAATTAAAATAAATTGTCCGAAATATATACTATTATTACAAAACAGTTAATTATCTTGTATTATTTATAAAAGATTGATTGAAACTTATCTTTTGAAACAAAATACTTATCTTTGAAACAAGTTGATTATAACCAACTTGATGGCTTTGTTAAAAATGAGCATAATAATTTTCCAAAACTATTGCTATTATTAACATTTGAGGGTGTACATCTTAAATTTCTTAAATATAATCAAATTATAAATCAAGGAAATAGCAATAATAGCAGGCTTTTTCAGATTTGCTAATTCCAGAATTAACGTAGTTAAACGGAAAGCGGTAATTAAATATAAATATATATAAAATCAAAGAAAGTTTAATACAGGTCATTCTGGAATCAGAGAATTAAAAACAGGATAAAATTATGGATTATTTAAAAGAATTTATTACGAAACTGCAAAATTTAGACCATTCAAGACGGACAGACAATGTTTTTAGGGACTTTTTAGCATTAAGCACTTATGCAATAATGCAACCGTTCTACCGAAGTCCTGAAATAGAGCAGAAATATTTAGACATAATCAATAAGTACAACAAAGAGCAAGCAAATGAGTTCAGTCAAATGCTTGCTCTTTTAGTTAATGCACTTGAATTTCAGTTTCAAGACTTTTTAGGACAAGTTTATATGCAGTTGAATTTAGGCAATGTCAAGACAGGACAATTCTTTACACCTTATTCAGTTAGTAAACTAATGGCGGAGATAACTTTCATTGATAATCAGAAAGATATTGAAAATAAAGACATAGTTACATTATCAGAGCCTTGTTGTGGTAGTGGCGGAATAATCATAGCCTATGCCGAAACTATGAAAAATCATAACATCAATTATCAACAGAAATTATTTGTTGAAGCCATTGATATTGACGAACTTTGCTTTCAAATGGCTTATTTACAGTTATCATTGTATGGCATTCCTGCAAGACTAATGTTAGGTGATACTTTGGCTTATAAATTCAGTCAGATAATTTATACACCAATGTATTTTATCAACGGTTTTTCTTGGCAATTAAAAGAATTTGAACAGAATAAAACACAGTCAGAACGAGAAATTATAAAAGAAGTGGTAGAAATAAAACAATTAAGTTTATTTTAATTTTTATTGAAAGGAAAATCTTATGAGAACATATAAAGCAACTATAACACCGACTGTATCAGGTGGTAACATTGAAGTTAGAATATCAGCAAACAGTACAACGCAAGCAAAACAACTTATTGAAACACTACCATACTTTAAAAGTTTTATAAAACAACCAGTAACAGAAGATGGTGAAGAAAATAATCTTACAAAACTCAGCAATTTAATTAAAAAGGCAAATTCTAAAGAACAATCCGAACTAAGCCTTATGCAATAAAATTCATATTTATTACATTCATCTTAGACAAATTACAAGCTAACATTTTTGCCATTTTTGTTATATGCTTAAAATAATATATGCGTATCGAATCGGAGAAAACAAAATGGCAGTTACATTAGACTATCTTGAAGATGAACGAAAAAAGTTGTGGACAGAAGTTGTCAAGCAAACTGATGTATTAAATGCAATGCTTACAAATATGCAAGAATTTAAAGAACAACTAAAAGAAATAAAAACTATTGCAGAAAACAAGGTTTCAGATGATGAGTCTATCATTAAAGGTATTAGAAATAAAACAAGTGAATATAAGAATAAAATTATAGATTCATATAATACAGCCGAAGAAACATTAAAAGAACTTCAACAAAAATCAACTGTTATTGAAGAATTAAGCCAATCTATACAAGAAATATCTAAAAATGTAAATGCTCTTAAGGCAGGTATAGAAGAAAAATCAAAAGAAATTGAAAACATATACGATACAATAACTGATATCAACAATAATTACGACGAAGAATTAGAAAAATGTACAAATTTCGTAAATGAAAGTGAGCAGAAAATATCTGAAATTGAAAGTATAGAAACACAGATTTCTGAGACACATGAAAATATTAAAGAAATTGCAAGTAACATGCAAAATTTCAAAGCAAAATCTTTAGAACGTAGAAATGAAATCAAAGAGCTTTATAATGAAATTTTTGGTACAAAAACAGAAGAAGGCGAGGAAACAGAAGGCTTAAAAGATGAGTTAGATGCCTGTTATGATAAGCTGGCAGAAAATTTTGAAAAATTAAAAAAAGATTTTATTGAGCTCAAAACTTCAAAAGAGAAGGATTTTAACGATTTTAAGTCTTTAAAAGAAAATGATTTTAATGAATTAAAAGCAAAAATTCAGTCTCTCTTACCTGGTGCTATGTCTGCAGGATTGAGTTCTGCATATAACCAAAAGAGACGACTTGAAGAAAAAATCAGAGGTAAGGCAGAAACTACTTTTAACATAGCAATAATCGTTTTAGTTGTAATATCAGCAATTCCTGTCGGAATAGCTTCATTACTATTGTTCAAAATGAAACTTGATGTTCTTGAAGTTATAAAATACTTACCTCAATTATTAGGGTTAATTGTTCCTATTTATGCACCTGTAGTGTGGGTTGGTCTAACTTCAAGCAAAAAAGTAAATCAATCCAAACGCTTGATAGAAGAATATGCACACAAAGAAGCTATAAGCAAAACTTATGAAGGACTATCAAGAGAAGTCAGCAAATTAGATGATGAAGAAAACCTTAAAGAAAGGCTCTTGTTTAATATTATCTCAACAAGTGCAGAAAATCCAGGTAAATTGATACAAGGTTTTAATAAACCCGATTATCCGATGTTAGAAATTATAGATAAGTTTACAAAGCTATTAAAAACAGCGAAATCTACTGATGAATTACAATCTATCATGGATGGCATTATATCAATTGGGCAAAATATCACAGGATATGAAAATAAAATTAATAAGAATGAATATAAATTATCAAAAGATACAAATGAAGATGACGAAGAAGCATAATCATCTATAAATCTAACGTCAGGTACACCTCATCAATATTATCTTGTGTAATTCCGATATATCTTAATGTTACACTTGTTGATGAATGATTGAACAATTTTTGAATTATTGCTATATCGTAGCCATTTTTATATGCGTGATAGCCAAAAGTTTTACGCAAGGTATGTGTACCGATTTTTTCTTTGATACCAACTTCATGAGCAACATTATTTATAATTTTGTATGCTTGTTGCCGCAATAAAAAACCTTTGTTCTTTCTTGATATGAACAAAGGCTCGTTTTCTTTATATTCTCTTGTTTTCAGATATTCTTTCAATGCTGATTTTGATTTATCCGATAATGGAAAATCTTTAAATTTGTTTGTTTTCTTTTCTCGTAGCCTTATACGGTCTTTAAGTTTGTTGCCGTCAAGAACATCTGATATAGTGAGTTTTAGCAAATCACTAATTCTTAAACCTGAATTGATACCGATTACAAACAGGCAATAATCTCTCAAACTCTGTTGTTTGAGCAATTTTTTGATAGTTTCAATTTTCTTCAAATCTCTAATTGGTTGAACAAATTCCATGAAATACACCTCAAATTCTATAATACTCTTTATATTTAGATTATAAATTAAGTATTATTCAATGTACACCCTTATTTTAAAAGCCTTTGAGGATTGTATTCAAGTATAATCAGGATAATACAAGGGGTTAAAATAGTGAATGATACAAAATATAATTATGTATCATTCAAATTAGCGAAAAAGACATCTTAAGATACGGTATGCGGTAATAATCTCTCTTTCGTTAGCATTACTGAGCAATACATTTATTTCTTTTATGAGTTCTTGTGAAGATTTAATATGTTCAATATCAAGAATTTCGGAAACATCAACATTCAATGCGTTTGCATATCTTTCTACTACTTCAGCAGATGGGTAATTTTTGCCTGTTTCAATACAACTTTGTGATTTATGAGCAAGATTAACTTTTTCTGCAAGCGTAGCCTGTTTAAGACCATTTTTGAGCCTTAACTCCTGTATGCGTTTTCCTAGCCTTTTCTTTAAGTTTTGTTCCATTGCAAATTCCTTTATTCATGTTACCTAACGTCAAGAATTTAATAAACACATGCTAAAGTTATCAAACTTGCACTAATTCCGATTTTGATGTAAACTAATGAACAAATAACGTGGAATTTTGCAATAAATTCCTATCTTAAAGTTATATAAAGGACAAGCATGAATGAAATTCTGTTGGAAGACATTTTACAGTTAAATAAATATAGTAGCAGGGTAAAAGTACGTTTTCATCAATACAACGGTTATGATGACCCTATGGATATTTATAAAGTAAATCCTGATAAAGTTAATAATGAATGGTTGTTTTGGCGAACAGAAGTTCGTAATTTTAGTATAGGCGATATTGCAGTATGTCTGCTAAAAATTGCAAGTGATAGGTGGCTCCTTACAACAGTTAAACGAGTTACAAAAGAATTTAATGTTAAAAATGGTATAAATTATGAGGGTGATGAAATTGAGGAATTTAAGCCATATTTTGGCAGAATAATAGTAACCTATCATAAAGACCATCAAGCACAATGTTGTAACTATGAACGAATACAGGGTAAATTCGTTATTAATCAAATTTTACCTGATGTTTTTAACGGAGAAGATTTTCCTGGCTATGACAAAGTAAGATTGTCCTATTGGCAATTACATACTATCATTAACACCCATAAAAAAGACTGGGTTGCTGCGTTACAGAACCAAAAAGCAGTTTACTTGATTACAGATACTAATAACGGCAAATTGTATGTAGGGTCAGCAACAAGTGATAACGGAATGTTGCTTGCAAGGTGGGGTAACTATGTTATTAACGGACATGGCGGTAATGTCGGTTTACTTGAACTTGTTCAAAGAAAAGGCTTTGAATATATTCAAAAATACTTTCAATATTCAATTTTAGAAAACTACAATGCAAAAATTGATGACAAAATTGTCTTAAATCGTGAATCATGGTGGAAAGAAACTCTCGGAAGTAGAGTTTTTGGCTACAACAAGAACTAATAAGGAGAAATCTATGGGAATGTTTTTTGAAAGAAGATGTCCATATTGCAGAGCAATAATATCTGATTATGCTAACAAGTGTCCTCGCTGTGGAGAATGGCTTATTAGTGAAAGCGAAAAGAAACAGTTAGATAGAAATATCCAAGAAAATAAAAAACTTAAACAGCAAGCAGAAGGATTTATTGCTCTATGCATAATTGCAGTTTTTATAATTTTAGCTATCTTTGTTGCAATAGACGGCATAAAAAACACGTTCTTTGATACATCAAAAACAGAGAGTGCAGAGGAAAATGTCATTGAACAAAAAGGCGATGTTATTAATACAGATGAAGAAGATTATAATCGCTTTGTAAAAGAAAACCAAGAAAAAGAACAGGCTTCTAAACCTATACAACAGCCAGTTCAAACTCAACAACAATCTGTTTCACAACCTCAGAAACAAATACAACAAGTTTCAAAACAAAATAATGTTGTTATACCACAAGCAAAACCGTTACAAACTCAGCAACAAAATCAAGATATTGATGATTTTATGAACTAAAAAGGAGTGCAATTATGAAAAAGATTTTAATTATTCTATTACTATCCATTGCTATTTTGCCTGCATTCTCAGCAAGTTGGCAAGAAATTCAAAATAAAGATAAAACTATTTATATTGATACATCTACTATAACAAGCCAAGACGCTCAATACCTATACTGGGTAAAGAGTACAACTCAAAACGGTTACCGCAAAATGTTAATGAAATCAGACTGTGCTAATAACTTGACCGGAGTTCAAAAAATAATCGTGTATGACAAGAAAGATAAAGTGATTAAATCGGAAGATATCAACCAAGAATTAACTTATATCGTTCCAGATTCAGATGCACAAGCTGCATATAACTACATTTGTGAGATGTACAAAAAAGCTCAAGCAGAAGAAAACAAAAAAAAGAAAGCCATAACACCTAATAAGATTTTCAATACAATAAACTCCATTAATAACGCAGGATACGAAATGCAATCTATTAAGAACAACGCATTAAACGTAATAAACGGATTTTAAAACTTTGTAGGGTTTTGATTATTATCAAAACCCTATATTATCACAGGAATTAACGAGAGGTTACTGCGTTAATCGTAGTTAAACTTTTATAGTCTTTTAATATAAATAATTAAATTAATAAAGAAAGTTTACTAGGATTTATTCTGAAATCAGAGTTACATTCTACTGTATTCATCATCTATAATTTTAATTTGATTAGAGGATTTTTCTCTATCTGGTATTCTAAATATTACTATATTGCCATTACCGTTATCACAAACTAATATACGTGGATTATAGCAAAAGATTAAATCATTTTTTCTTGATTGTTTTTCTATGAGTTTATAATTTTCAATGTTTTGTAAAACATCTGAAACATTTTTAATTGCTGTTTTAGCAAGATTACCCCTTTCGGAATTTATAAGGCTAACAAGTAAGGCAAGTAAAACTTTTTCATTTGCAGTATATTTTACTCTCTTTCTTTTTTCAGAAAAAACATGGTTGCAACGCTTACACTTGTATCTTTGAATGTTGTTTCTTTGTCCGTGTTTGATAACTTTGTCTACTTTTTGACATTTAGGACATATTGATACTGATTTTTCCTTATTCATATCTAAATTATTACAAAACAACCTTAAATTACAAATTGGTTGTTAAATTTGTATGCTTATTTTTGAACAAATAAAAACATAAAAACTTCAAATGCAGTTATATCTTATGTTTTCACGAAGATTTGTCCAAAAAATTCAGAGAGAAAAAAGGAAGGTATCTAATTATCGTCAGATTTTTTCTGACGATGTACATTGACAACTTAATAATATTGAAAACGGCTCAAACCATTATGTACATTGAATTTTTAGGATTTTATAATCATAAAAAATAAAAAAAGAAAGTGAGGTCAAAATGACTACTACACGAGAGATAGCACCTCATGCTATCGTAGAAAACATTAACATTAAGAACAATCCAATACTTGAGTCAGATTATTACTTGAAACTGGCTCTTTTTTATGCCGAAAAGGGATTTTTTGTATTTCCAGTAAATCCGAATAAAATACCTTACAAAGGCTTTAGTTGGAGCACAAGAGCAAGTAACAACCCTGATGAAATCAGAAAAATGTGGCAAGAATACCCACAAGGCAGACCTGCAATATATTGTAAAGCAAGCAATATCTTAATAATTGATACGGATAACAAACCAGAAAAAGACAAACAAGGTTTTAAAGTCTTACAAGAACTGGTTAATAAATTAGGAATGCTACCTAAAACTGTGCTCGTTTATACTCAATCAAACGGTACTCACATGTATTTTAAGTTACCTAAAAACAGGCAATTTAAGAGAAAAATTGGCAACTGTATAGACATACAAACAAATCATTATTGTGTCTGTGGCGGTGTTTATACAGATAAAAGCAGTTACCGATTTGCAAAGAGCTACACATTTGAAGATATAAAAGAAATTCCAGAGCTTCCACCTCAATGGGTGGCTTTTTTATCTAAGCAAACTGAACAAAAACAGTATAAATCAAAGCAAGAGAACTCCCACAAAGAAAAAGTTGTTATCGAGGGTGATTTCAAAAGGCTTTATGACAACTGTTTATTTGTTCAAAAAGCAGTAAATGAAGCACAAACACTTGATGAAAACTCATGGTTTAGGTTTGCAATTATACTTTCAAGCTTAAAAAACGGCTTTGAACTTTTTGACTTTTACAGCAAACCGCACTCTGAATATGACCCCCAAAAAACGTGGGATAAATTTCAGAATGCAAAAAAGTATAGTATAACTTGCAAAACTATCGCCAATGATTTTCAAGGATGTAAGAACTGTCAGCATTATAAACAATAAAGGAGGTATATTATGACAGAAGAAAAGAAAAAGAACGAACAACAAGCAACGATAAGTACCGTTTCAAGTCCTATTGAGCTTGTTAAAAAGGATTTTGAAACGGAATACTTACCGACACTCTTTGATGAAATAAGGCAAAAGGCTCTTTTTGGGAATCCTTTTACCAAAAAATTACCTAAAGATGTCAAGGTCCCAGAAATACATCATAAAATATTTGACATAGACACTCAAAAATTTGCTTATACTCTAAATTTTAAAGACGGTGCAAGCATAAATTTCAGCAAAATACTAAACTCTGTACCATACAAGATAAAACCGTATCATAAAATCTTTAACAACAAAACTGTAGAGCCGTCAACTGCAAGCATACAAATAATATTTAAAACAGAAAACGGCAAATTATCTGAACCAGTCATTCTTGATAATAAAGCAAAATCCTCTCATAAAGAATTTATTCAAGCGATTCATAAGTCAAACAATAATATTCTATGCAGACTTGATGATACAACATTTCTTTTGTTAATGGAAGAAATCAACCATAAAGAACAAAAGACAGTTTTATCATTTGTTAATCAAGGTCGTGTAAATTATAAGAACTTAACTGGTCGCCTGTATAAAAATGGGTATATGGTTGACGGCAAGATAATTCCTGCAAACGAATATGATGAGATAGATTTAGGAGATTTTTATATAACATTAAACAAAGAAAAACTCGCAATGTTAGCTGAAATCTATCTTGGCGATTATGACGTTAAAAAAGAGCTCCATAGCTTATTGACTCAAATCGAAAAAATATACAAAGGTAAAATTGAGCCATTTTTATGCTTGGGAGCTTCCGTGTTTTGTATCTTCCTTGAAGAAATATGGGAAGAACGAACAGGCTTTCCTGTTGTATATTTACAAGGTGCAACAAAACAAGGCAAAAGTTTAATTCAAGGTGTTGTAACTAATATTTTTGGATATAGCAAAAGGTTAATGTCAACAGGTAACAGTACCGATAAAGCTATTGCTGAAAAATGTCATTGTTTAAACAGTACAATGATATGCGTAAATGATTATGATTGCTTTAAAGCACAGAGTTTTCAGTTTGAAAACAACGTAGTACATTTCTATGAAGCGGGCATACGAGAAAAAATGTACAACGGCAAAGATTTTAACCTACAACCGATAAATTCAACTGCTATGTATTCATCAAATTATATGCCACAGATTAAAGAAAAAATCCTTAATCGTTTATTACCACTATACTTTCCTGAAAATGGTATCGTAACTAAATACATATCGAAAAATTTTACGAACGATATAAGGCGTTCAAAAATTTTATGTGAAGTTCAGAAATTTTCTTGGGAAAAGGTATTAAAACTAATTGAGGGGGCAGAAGATTTTATTCTATCCTTCGATATCTTTCCAAATAAAGACCGAGAAAGTAATAATGTAGCAATCGCTTATGCAGGTTTAAAGTTACTTGAACATATAGCCGATTACACTTTACCAAATCAAGTGGAATTATTAAAAGAATACTGTGATTGGTATAAAAATCTTATAGAGAAAGCAAAATCACGTATTGAACATTTTATAGAATGTTTCTCAACACTAGCAGTAAAAGGTAATATTAAAGAAAATAAGCATTACAAACTTACATTAGTTAATGGCAGGATACATCTTACTTTTGATACACAAGAGTGTGTTAACATTTTTAATACATTTTGTGTTCAATCTGGAATGCATCAGTTGGCATTAAATCCCAAAACAATAGGTTATGACTTGAAAGCATGCGAATATTTCGTTGCTAGAAAAACTTGTGCTTATTCTGGTGGACATCAGGCAAGTTCAACAATATTAGATATAACTGATACCGTTAATGGAAAGCCATTTTATTATGAAGTTACTGGTGATTTTAACGCACAATTTGCCGAAAAACCTAATAATACAGACAAATAATAGTAAATAATTTTCTGAAATGTAACTATACCTTACATTTCATTACTATTTACTTAAATTATTTTAAATAAATACAGTAGTTAAAAATAAAGGAGAAAAATTATGACACACATGATAACGTTTAAGGAATTTTGCTCAAGATTAAATGCAAATCCAAATACAGTTAAAACTTGGAAAAGACGGGGAAATCTACCTGCCAAAATCTTTTTTAAGATAGGTGGCACACAATATGTCTTTTATGACAGATTTGAACAATGGATTAAGGAAGAACAAGCAATGGAGGGAATAGAGTATGACGGTTAGAATGGAAAAAGGGAAGTGGTATTATCAATTTATGATAAAGGGTCAAAGGTACCATGGCGTATGCCATGGTGCTACTGACAAGAAATCCGCAGAAAAAATCGAAACTGCTATAAAATTCAAATCAATGCAACAGCAAAACGGCTTAATTCCAAAGGAAGAAAAAAATGTATCTCTCAACAGACTAAAAGACTTATATGTCAGTTATGCAAAGAATAATAAAAAAAGTTATAAACACGACAATTATTCTTTAAATATCATTCTTAACTATTTTGGAACAAATGCAGTTGTTCAGAAAATTACACCAAAAAGAATAGAAGATTTTAAGCAGTATCTTAAAACTGAACGGAATCTAAAAAACTCATCAATTAACAGGTATCTTGAAATATTGAGCAAAATGTTTAATCTTGGCATTGATAATGAAATTATCAGAACTAACCCTCTGCAAAAGACAGCTAAATTAAGAGAAGATAACCACAAAATCAGATTTTTAACAGTTGATGAAGAACAAAGACTATTTAAAGCAATAGAATATGAGCATGAGGTTACAGACCGCCATACAAGGAAAAAGAAAATAGTTAAGCCGTACGTATTTTTAAAACCTATCGTTATAACTGCATTACAAACTGGTATGCGTAGGGGAGAAATACTTAACCTTAAATGGAGTAATATAGATTTTGATTATGGTTTTATAGAACTATTAGATACAAAATCAGGTAAAGCTCGTAAAGTACCTATATCAGAGGTTTTAAGAGAAGTGTTTGATAGTATAGATAAAGTATCAGAGTATGTATTTATCAATCCTAAAACAAATAAACCGTATTTAGACTTAAAAAAGTCTTTTCATAAGGTCATGGAATTAGCCAATATTCAAAACTTTAGATTTCATGATTTAAGACATACTGTAGCAACAAGGCTTGTTGAAAAAGGCATAGACTTAATTGTTGTTCAAGAACTATTAGGTCATTCTAATATTACAACTACTCAAAGATATGCACACCCTGTGCCTGAAAGAAAGCAACAAGCAATAAACATACTAAACAATTACAGTAAAAAATAAAAGTTTCAAGGGGTTTCGTTTTAGTTTCGGGGTACTGCGTATTTGTTTTATTTTTCAAATTGCCCGCTAATTACCCGCTGATAAAAAAATAGCTGGGGAGAGATTCGAACTCTCGAACCTTTCGGGTATGAGCCGAACGCTCTAACCAACTGAGCTACCCAGCCATGCTTTTTTTCTATTTAATTGTCAATTTGGCTTTTGGCACTCACGGGTATGAGCCGTGCGCTCTCACGTATTCTATACTACGTTCGTTCCACTCACTCGGGAGCTACCTTGCCATAAATGACAAGATTTATTCTCGCATAAACATTTTTAAATATCAAGCCTAAACACAAATAATAGCAAAAATTATATTTACAGAATTTATATCAATATGAGAATACAAAATCCGACGATTTATAAACAAGCCCATCTAATGCCACAATTCAAGAGCAGCCGAATTTTAACACCCCAATATGATGAATTTATCAGCAGCTATATAAGCAAAGTCATAACAAATGAAAAGGGGAAACTAAAGGCTGTTATATACAAAACTCCGCTGCCTGTTCTTAAAATTTTTAAAAACATGGAAAATCCGAAAGATGTATTTGCAAAAGAACGGTTCTACACTCACTTACATTCAGAGGAAGAAATAAGACGTATAAGCGAAGCTCTTAAATATAATAAAGAAATTGGCAGTACTGCAGTAAAGGCTTTAATTGGCTTCGGAGCCTTTGCATTTGCCTTTGAAACGGAGGATGGACTCGTGCTAAAAATCACAGAAGGAGAACACTTTCCCTATGGACGGAAACCGGCAGATTTTGACCTGCCTGTAATAAAAAGCGGAAAAATAAGCCCGAATGACCGCCTCTATTATTACCTTGAAGAAAAAGTCAGACAGGATAATTTGGAAGATGCTGAAATCGTCAAACTAATTCAGTATATTCAGTCAAAAGGCTACTCAATGAGAGATTATCTAAAAGATTTCGCAGAGCCTGATGCCCCGCACGCAGAAATAAAGCAAAAACAATTCGGCAGGGCGTCAGACGGTAAAATATACCTTATAGACCCCGGATGTGCATATCTGCAAACAGAAGAAAAGACAGGATTTTTCAAAAGGGTACTGGAAAAAATAAGGAACCGTTAAAAGGTTCCTTATTTTGAAATTAATCATCTACTTCTTGAACAGGTCTAGGAGCATTGTTTTCCATTCTATGTTTCATCATTTTCTTATGGAAATCACCTCTGTGCCCCCTATAGAAGTGCTGAGGTCCAAAATCCGGCCTAAACATCATCTGCTGACAAGGACAAGGTGCTGGCATAGGCATAGGTACAGGCATTGGAGGTTTATGTATTGCTGCAAATAAGCTTAAAGCTAAATACACACCTACAAAAGTTCCCGCTGCTACAACTAAAAATTTTCTAAATCCTTTGCTATGGCAAAAACAATTACATTTTTTTCTTCTTCAATTTTAATTTCATCTGACATAATTTACTCTCCTTTTTTATACAATTCTGGCGGGCTTCATCCCGTCGTTATACTAATCTATATTTATAAACGATTGTAACATTTAAAATGTTCATTTATGCTAAAATATTGTTATGGGAATTTATTCTAAGAAAGCTTGTGAATATTTTAAAGATGGTTACAATTGTGCACAGTCAGTTCTTCTGGCTTTTTCAGATATTATAGGTTTTGACAAAGAAACCTCGCTAAAGCTCTCCTCCTCTTTTGGCGGCGGCATGGGGCGTCTGAGAGAAGTTTGCGGAGCAGTGAGTTCTATGTTTATGGTTGCAGGCCTCTTGAAAGGATATACTACACCTAATAATGACGATATTAAAGGAAATCACTATTCACTTGTTCAAGATTTAGGAAACGAATTTAAATCCGAATGCGGATCTATTATATGCCGTGACCTTCTAGGACTTCCGGAAGGAGCAGATACACCGGCTCCTTCTAAACGAACTGAACAGTATTATAATGAACGCCCTTGCGAAAACTGTATTAAAACAGCGGCTGAAATTATAGAACGCAGACTCTTAAATTAGAGGTGCAAATGTTTTATAATACAGGTACAACGCAACCAGTATAAGCAAAACACCGCTTACTTTCAGTAATACGGCAGACATGCCGGCAAAATTCTTGAGATTTTTTACACCGGAAGTAAACAGCCCTGCAATAATCAATATTAACCCCTGACCAACAGCAAATAAAAACAGCATCAAAACCGCTGCTGCCAGATTTTTTCCCATAGCTGCAAAAGCCATTATACCCGCTAGAATAGGCGTTGAGCAGGGAGTTCCGGCAAGTGCAAAAGCAATCCCCAGAAGCACAGGGTAAAGGAATAACGAGTTAGTGTTATTTACAGGCATAGCTTTAATTATAACCGGCATATCAAACTCTAAAACATCCGTAAGCTTAAGTCCCATTACAAGAAGCAAAGACGCCATAATCAAGGTAAAATATCCGCCTAGCGTAGATGCAAAAACACTTCCTGTAACTGCACATATAATACCGATAATAGAAAATACTATTGCCGTACCAAAAATAAAACAGCATAGCTGTATAAATGTTCTAAGCGGAGTTTCTTTCGAGTACCCGCCGACATAACCAATTATAAGCGGCAGCATCGCAAGCGAACACGGCGAAATTGACGCAAGCACCCCTCCGGCAAAGGATGCTGCAAACATCAGCATCCAAACCCCGATTCCTGTTGAACCGGACGAAAATATCTGTACTAAATTATCCATTTATTAACTCTTTCAAATAATTTTCTAATACCTGCGGCTGCATTGTTCCTTCAATGCGTCTTAAAGTTTTACCATTTGCATCCTTAAACACTGTTGTAGGAACAAGCTTGACTTCATAAGTTTTAATCAGCGTCTTTGTTTCATTGTCCTTTTGAGTAACATTAATCTGCTTCAATGTAATGTCTTTATTGTATTTAGGAAAAACTTCTTCAAAAACCTTTTCCAATTCCTGACACTCGTAGCACATAGGTGAGGCGAATTTAATTACCTCAGGCCCTGATGAAGCAAACGAAGGCGGCGTTGTTAATTTGTCGCGTGAAAGCCCAAAGTAAGCTACGAGCGGTACAAGAAAAATAAGTAGAATAATGATAATATTTCTGTTCATAGACTCTCTCCTTTTATGTATTGGACAGAAGGCTGGATTACAGCTCTACCCTTAGTCTACCATATAATAAATCTTGCACAAAAAAAATATAATCCCTTGTCAGGCAATATTACAAAATCCGTTATTCACTAACATGCTCCAGCGCCATTTCTAAAACAGTTCTTACATGCTCATCACTTAGTGCATAAAAAACATTTTTACCGCGTTTTTCAGTCCTAACCAGTTTTGCACTTCTGAGAGCCTTAAGTTGATGTGATACAGCAGATTTGGTCATATTTAGCGCAGCTGCAAGTTCTCCCACACACATTTCTTTTGCCTCAAGCGCAATAAGCAGCTTTATTCTGGTCACATCTCCAATTATCTTAAAAAAATCTGAAAGCTCGTATATTGTATCATTATCAACATTTTGCATAATCATATAATAGTTGAATATTTGCTCACATGTCAAACCATTGTAAAGAATTGTTTACCTGACGCTTGACAGTTGAATAGTTGCTCAACTATAATATAGATATAAAAAGAGGTAATTATATGTGCGAACACGAACATCACCATGAAAACAGCTATGTTATCCCGAGAATTGCGGCAGCACTTATTTTATTTGCTTGCGGCTTCTGGTTTAAACCATTATTTCTTGTTTCTTATCTGCTTGCAGGCGGGGATGTTCTTTTTAAGGCACTTAGAAATATTATTAAGGGACAAATTTTTGATGAAAACTTCTTAATGGGGCTTGCTACAATTGGGGCTATTTGTATAAAGGAATATCCGGAAGCTGTTATGGTAATGATTTTATACCAGATAGGAGAATATTTTCAGCACAGAGCAGTTGAAAAATCGCGGCATTCAATTACAAAGCTTATGGATATCAGACCTGATTATGCAAATCTTAACGGAGAAAAAGTTTCTCCAAAGAGCGTTAAAATCGGGGATATTATTGCAGTTAAAACTGGAGAAAAAATTCCGCTTGACGGTGTTGTAATAGAAGGAGAAGCCTCTGTTGACTGTTCTGCATTAACGGGTGAATCTGTTCCGGTAAGAGTTAAATCAGGAGATAATGTAATAAGCGGATGTATTAATCTTGACGGAGTATTACAAATCAAGGTTACAAAAGAATTTGGAGAATCGACCGTTTCCAGAATACTGGAACTTGTTGAGCATGCATCATCGAAAAAAGCAAAGGCGGAAAACTTTATTACAAAGTTTGCAAAATACTATACTCCTGCTGTTGTTGTTATGGCTGTTATAATTGCCTTTGTGCCTCCTCTTATAATGCATACAGGGTTTACCGCATGGTTTCAGAGAGCGTTAACATTTCTTGTAATTTCATGCCCGTGTGCACTTGTAATTTCAGTTCCTCTAAGCTTTTTTGCAGGTATCGGAGGAGCTTCAAAAGAAGGAATACTTATCAAAGGAAGCAGCTATATAGAAACTCTTTCAAAGCCATCTGTTGTTGTTTTTGACAAGACAGGAACTCTTACAAAAGGAGTTTTCAAAGTCACCGAAATAGTTTCTGAAAATCCGAATTTATTAAAATTTGCCGCATTTGCAGAAAGTGCGTCTTCACATCCTATTGCAGCTGCAATAAAAAAAGAATACGGAAAAGAAATTCCTCCGCAAAACAACATAAGAGAGATTGCAGGCAGCGGCGTTGAAGCTGTGATTGACGGTAAAAAGATTCTTGCCGGTAATGCCAGATTTGCCGGCACAAAACCGGTTAACAAAGACGGTACTGTTGTTTACGTATCTATTGACGGAGAATTTGCTGGTTATATTGTAATTTCTGATGAAATTAAAGAAGATGCTCCTTTTGCAGTTTCAGCCCTTAAGAAAATGGGCATTACTACAGAGATGTTAAGCGGCGACACGTACAAAACGGCTGTTTCTGTACAGCAGACACTTGGTCTTGACAAAGTTTATGCAGAACTTTTACCGGAAGATAAGGTAAATAAGTTAGAAGAGCTAATTACAAATTCAAGCGGAAGTGTTATATTTGCAGGTGACGGCATTAATGATGCGCCGGTTTTGACCAGAGCTGACATAGGAATTGCAATGGGCGGCCTCGGTTCTGACGCGGCTATTGAAGCAGCAGATGTTGTAATAATGGATGATAAACCGTCCAAAGTTGTAACTGCAATAAAAATTTCTAAAAGAACAATGAATATTGTTAAAGAAAACATTGCTTTTGCATTAGGCGTGAAAGTACTATTCTTAATCCTCGGCGGATTTGGATTTATCACAATGTGGGGAGCAGTATTTGCAGATGTAGGAGTAGCGCTTATTGCAATATTGAATGCACTTAGAGCAATTAAGAGGATAAAATGATAGAAACCAGAACCAATCTTGACAGTTTAGAAGCAGGCAAAGAAGGATACATAGTTTCAATTGAATGTGAAGATAAAGCATTAAGAAGTCATATTCTGAATATGGGACTTACCCCGGGAGTAGAAGTTAAACTCATCAAGACTGCCCCTATGGGCGATCCGCTTGAAATAAGAGTTAGAGGTTATGAACTTACAATCCGAAAATCCGAGGCTTCAAAAATTGTTATAGAAGACATTCACGAAGCTCATAACTGTCCGCGCAGAAACAAAGAGTTCAAAAAAATTGACCATTCAAGAAAGGGTGAACAAACAATACGTAAGAAAAATACACCCCCTAAAACAAAACTCCTCTTTGCACTTGCAGGCAATCAGAATTCAGGCAAAACAACTCTTTTCAACAAGCTTACCGGTTCTAACCAGCATGTAGGAAATTTTCCGGGGGTAACCGTAGACAAAAAAGATGGAATTTTAAAAGGAAATCAAAATGTAACAATAACAGATCTTCCCGGGATTTATTCACTCTCTCCATACAGTAGTGAAGAAATTGTAACAAGAGATTTTATACTTCACGAAAAACCGGATGGAATAATAAATATTGTTGATGCAGCAAATATTGAAAGAAACTTATTTTTGACAATGCAGCTTCTGGAACTGAATATACCTATGGTAATTGCTTTAAACATGATGGATGAAGTTGCAGAAAGCGGAGGAAGCATAGATATAAACGGTTTGGAAGCAGAGCTTGGAGTACCTGTAATCCCGATTTCTGCCGCAAAAAATCAGGGTATTGAAGAACTTGTTGAACATGCTCTTAATGTTGCAAAATTCTGCGAATTACCTGAAAGAGTGGATTTTTGTGAAGAAGCAGTTCACAGATGTATTCACTCAATTATTCACTTAATAGAAGACCACGCAAATTCTGCAAGAATTCCTGTACGTTTTGCAGCAACAAAACTTGCAGAAAAAGATGCAATAATTGTACAATCACTCGGACTTGACGAAAATGAAATAAAAACCTGTAATCATATCATTAAAGAATTAGAAGAAGAAACTGGTATGGACAGTGAAGAAGCACTTGCGGATATGCGGTTTGGTTTTATTGAAAAACTCTGCTCAGAATTTGTGTCTAAGCCGGAAGAATCAATCGGTCATAAGCTTTCTGTCAATGCAGACAAAATCTTAACAGGGAAATATACTGCAATTCCTGCATTTCTATTTATTCTAGGTATAATATTTTACCTGACTTTCGGCCCTATCGGGAGTACACTTTCCAATATTATGAATGCCGGTATTGATAAGCTCACAAGTTTTACGGATTCTGCACTTACAGCTTACGGCCTAAACCCTGTTGTACACTCGCTGATAATTGATGGTATCTTTGCCGGAGTTGGAAGTGTTATGAGCTTTTTGCCTGTAATTGTTGTATTATTCTTTTTCCTGTCTATTCTGGAAGACAGCGGTTACATGGCAAGAGTCGCTTTTGTTATGGATAAAATCTTAAGAAAAGCAGGTTTATCCGGAAGAAGCTTTGTACCTATGATAATAGGTTTTGGATGTTCTGTACCTGCAATTATGGCCTCCAGAACTCTGCCGTCTGAACGCGATAGAAAAATGACAATCCTTCTTACCCCGTTTATGAGCTGTTCAGCAAAATTACCTATTTACGCCCTTTTTACAGCAGCATTTTTTAAAGAAAATCAGGTTATTGTAATCCTATGTATGTATTTAATCGGGATGTTTATTGGGGTTATTATGGCATTTATTCTAAAATATTTTGTGTTTAAGGGTGAGGCAGTACCTTTTGTAATGGAACTTCCTAACTATAGAATGCCTGATGCAGGCAATGTATACAGACTTATTTACACAAAAGCAAAAGATTTTATAACACGCGCATTTACTATAATTTTCTGGGCAACAATTGTTATCTGGTTTTTGCAAACATTTGATATGCGGCTAAATCTTGTAACAAATTCTGCAGACAGCCTGCTTGCAATGCTAGGAAGTTTATTAACACCTATATTCCAACCGCTTGGGCTTAATGATTGGAGAATTTCAACCGCATTTATCACAGGATTTATGGCCAAAGAAAGCGTTGTAAGCACACTTAGCGTGCTTGCGGGTAATATTTCAGAAATGTTCACACCGATTACAGCATTTGTATTTATGGTTTTCTGCCTACTATATACACCGTGTGTTGCAGCGATTGCAACAGTTCGGCGTGAACTCGGAAGAAGATATGCTGTAATGGTTGTCCTTATGCAGTGTTCAATAGCCTGGTTAGCAGCATTTGCAATATATAGACTTGCAAGCATTGTATTTTAATAGTATGCTTGTAAGAACTAAGGAGAAAAAATGAAAGTTAATAAAATTATAAGTACAGGCATTGGAGAAATAACTAACCCATCCCCGAATGAATTAAGATATATATTGAATAACCACGTTTTAAGCAGCAGCAACAAGCTGGAAAGGACTGTCCCTGCGGATGTGTTAGAATTAATGGAAGAAGGAAACGGCACACAAAGAAGTTATTCAATCCTGAAGACTGCTCAAGATATGTATAATTCTGTTATGAATCTTTTGTAACATATTATTCTCAGACTTCTTAACTACTTCATACAACTGATGTTCAGGCATGTTTTAAATAATTTGCGCCTGGAGGGAGTGTCTTGCTCGTTCGCGCCTAACGGGTCTACGTCTGCCGCCAATAATATCACAGACATTTTGCCGGCAGAACTTCGCCCTCAGCTCACTCGCGCCGAACCTACTGACAAAGCTCTGCTTTATATGGGTTCACCAAGCTTCCATCACAAAATATTAAAAACAAGGAGGGCAAATGCCCTCCTTGTTTTTAATGCGCCTGGAGGGAGTCGAACCCACGGCAGACAAGGTTTAGGAAACCTCCGCTCTATCCTACTGAGCTACAGACGCTTACTTTTCACCCCTCTAGTATACATAAAGCATTTCACCTTGTAAAGCTTACTCAAAAATGTTAAAATAATACTAAGATGAGAAAGAGAAAGATTTTAGCAATTCTTCCCGAAAGCATCGGGGGCAGGCTTACAATGAGCAGTATCATTGACGGCTTCAGGCAAAATGACTGCAATGTAATTGTCTATGATGAACTCTTTGATAAAAATCTTAAACAGACTCTTCGTCGAAAATTTGAATACATAGCAGGCTATGATTACTCCGGTTTAAAGATTAAAGTCGATAATAACCTTGATGTGCCTTCTATAAACTATTTTTCTGATGATTTAAGAAGCAAAACATCCGGTCCTGAATGGGAAAAATATCTGCCTTTTCTTGAAGCAGATGACAACTACACTTTTTACTGGGATAAAATACTTACCGGATACGAAAACTTCAAAAACATAAACTATCTTCCTCATTTTGTTAATTTCGATGTCTATCAGGATTTTGGCATTGAACCGGAATTTGATATTATGTTTGCGGGCAGACTTGATACTGATTACAGACTCAGTTTTTTTGAAGAATTAATTACCAAGCTTCCGCAGCTTAATATTGCGTGGTACGCAATCGACAGACATTACCGTGACGCAAGGGAAAGAGCTCAATATCCGGAGCTTATAGACCTTTGCTACAGAGGATTTATTGATAATGAACAGGATATGGCAAAAGCTATAAACAATTCTAAAATATTGTTTAACATAAACGCGCAGGGGATTTCTTCTCTCAACTACCGTACATTTCAGGCAGCAGCCTGCAAACGCTTAATGATTAGCGACTACAGAGAAGAACTTGCTTTATTTGAAGGTCACATGCCGTTCTACGAAGATTTTTCAGACTTAATTTTTAAGATTGAAAGCTATCTTGAGGATAAACAAGCTTACCAAAGAGTTACTGAAGAGTGCTGGCAGATTGCACATCAATCACACGATTCAAAAAAATGCACCAGATATATGCTTAAAACTGTTCGGGGATAAATTATTATTTGCTCAGCGATTTAGACACAATAATATACAGGTTTACCAGCATAAATCCTAGAAACATTCCTGCAATTACATCCACAGGGAAATGAACGCCTAACCAGAGTCTTGAAATTCCAACCATAAAAATCCATACCCCGAAAAGTGCTGTCAAAAAATATCTCCAAAAATCTGATTTTGCATAATGCAGAACCAGATATATTAGTATTCCATAAAAACACATTGTAGTAGAAGAATGGCCGGAAGGAAAACTAAAACCGGGATATACGCACGGTCTTTCTCTGCATACAAAATTTTTAATAAAATCAGTTATTACAAAACTTGCTTGAGTAAAAAATATCAGCAAAAAAGCTTTCATATATCTTTTTTCAGATACAAGAACGCTTCCGGCAGCGATTTGAGGCCAGAGCATATGATAATCTCTCCCGAAACTTGAAATAAATTGCGGAATATAAGCAGGATAAGGCGATAGCGCAAGCCGGATTGAATGAAGAACATTTGCATCAAACTCACGCAAATTCGGCATATATAATACCAGAACAGTAAGAACTACGAAAACTACTACTGAAATTATTACATAATTCCAGTTCAAAGCCATTCCATATTCCTGTTTACGGGCCATTTAAATACCACCCTTCAATCTTGATACAATGACCAGAACTTTATTAAACAAATTCATCACCAGCGGAGTTATTTCACTAACACAAACCGCAAAAAAGAACAAAGCTGTTACAACAGCAATAAGTTTCTGGATATCAGAGAACATAAAAATCTTATTACTGCGGAAATCATCAATTCCCTTATATTCATCAGTGAAAGGTTTTACAGGAAGCTTCTCTTCTATTTTCTCCAGTACATTTGCATATTTGACCTTGATAAGCATATTGTAAGAATCAACATTCATCCACCAGAGTGCGCTCACTGAAACTCCCAGAAGCGCAAATACAAGTGTTGCGGAGATTTTGTTTAAGAAAATTACATTACCTGTGTAAATTAAAGCGACAATAAGCACAAATACAGAGGCCATGTAAAAACGGTTAGTCTTGAAATTTCTCTCAATAAAGTTTTCTTTCTGCTCTGAATACAATCTGTATTCGCTGAAAATAAGTTCATCTCTATCCATTAAACTCTCCCTCACGCTTATTCTTTACTTCATTCATTAAATCTTCAAACTCCTTCTCATCCAGAGTTTCTTTCTCCAGAAGATTTTTAGCAATATGCTCAAGCATATCTCTATTTTCGCTCAGCAGCTGCATTGCATAATCATACTGTTTATCAACAATCTTCTTAACCTCTTTATCAATATCAGCAGCAATTTCCTCAGAAAAATCTCTTGTATTACCGAAATTTCTACCCATAAATACATGTTCCTGATCTTTGCCGTAAGCAAGATTACCCATTTTTTCACTCATACCGTAAGTTGTAACCATACTTCTTGCAAGATTGGAAACTTTTTCCAAATCATTTGAAGCTCCTGTTGTCACATTGTCCTTACCGTAAATAAGCTCCTCTGCAACCCTTCCGCCTAAAATCATTGCGATTCTGTCAAGAAGCTGATTTTTTCGCATAGTCAAATGGTCTTTTTCAGGAAGAGTAAGTGTAATTCCCAGTGCCATACCTCTCGGGATTATTGAAACTTTATGAAGCGGGTCGCAGTTTTTAAGAAGTTTCGCAAGAAGAGCATGACCGACTTCATGATATGCAGTATTTTCTTTTTCTTCATCTGATATAATTCTGCTTTTCTTTTCAGGGCCTGCCATAACCTTATCAATAGCTTCCTCTAAATCAGGCATTTCAATTTCTGATTTATCATGTCTTGCAGCAAGAAGTGCAGCTTCATTCAGCAGGTTTTGCAAATCAGCGCCGGTAAAGCCCGGTGTACGCTTTGCAAGTGTTTTCAAATCAACTTCTTTAGAAAGCGGCTTATTCTTGGCATGAACATTCAAAATCTGTTCTCTTCCAAGTACATCAGGTTTATTGATAACAATTTGTCTGTCAAATCTGCCCGGACGCAATAAAGCGTTATCCAGAATATCAGGCCTGTTTGTTGCAGCAAGGATTATTATATTAGTATTTTCATCAAACCCGTCCATTTCAACAAGCAGCTGGTTAAGAGTCTGTTCTCTTTCGTCATGGCCACCACCTAAACCGGCTCCTCTTTGACGCCCTACAGCATCAATCTCATCAATAAATACGATACATGGCTGGTGTTTTTTAGCCTGTTCAAACAAATCTCTTACACGCGAAGCACCAACACCGACAAACATTTCTACGAAGTCAGAACCGCTTATTGAGAAGAACGGAACCCCTGCTTCACCTGCAACAGCTTTTGCCATCAAGGTTTTACCTGTACCGGGAGAACCTACTAAAAGTACACCTTTAGGTATTTTTGCCCCGAGTTTAACATATTTATCTGAATGCTTAAGAAAATCTACAATTTCCTCAAGTTCTTTTCTTTCTTCATCGATACCCGCAACATCAGCAAATGTTGTCTTAACTTTGCTGTCCATAAGCATCTTGGCACGGCTTTTGCCGAAAGACATTGCCTGAGCACCGCCTGCCTGAATCGATTTTATAATAAGCATTATGAAACCTAAAACCAGCAGAATTGTTATTAAAGATGAACCCATGCCAAATGCGGAGTTCGATTCATTAGCTCTTTTGGCGCTGATTTCAACATCATTCTGCTCAAGTTTTGAAAGAACATCAGAATTTTCAGGAAGTACAACTTTGTACTGCAGTTTTGGCGGCCTTACTTCTCCGTATAAAGGATTAGAATTTGTTTTCTTAGCTTCAGGCTGTTTCACAGGCAGTGCAATAAGAGCATCTTTACCCATATCTACGCTTTTAATTTCTTTATTTTCAACTTTTTGCAGAAAAGCAGTATATGACAGCTCTTCTGTGCTGGAAGTAGGTCCAGAAAACAGCATTGAAATAAATGCCAGAACCATAATTCCTAAAATTACGTACATCCCGATTGATTGATTTTTATTCATAGTTCTCCCTCTTAAGTTGCTATTTCATTATAACATAAATGTAACATTTTCTTACAATTTTACGCAATTTTTACAAGTTTGAAGACTTTATATAATTAAGGATATTTTTATGAGCGCACATAATTTCTGGAACAATTTCACACATGGCTTTATGCACGGAATGTTTAGCAACAATCCGTTTTTTGGCGGTTGTATGAGCGGCTGGGGCGGATTTTTCCAGTTTAACTCCTGTTTTAATCCTTTCTTCATGCCTTATACAAGCTGTATATCTCCTTTCCCGAACAATACAAGTTTATTTTTGGTTCCAAATGTAATGTCCGGTATTGGCTTCAGCCCTTTAATGCCTGATTTTGCAATGCCGGCGCCGAGTTTCAATATAGATATGAACAAACTCTTTCCTACAGATAAGTGGCAGACTCCTGCCTATTCCAGTCCGCCAGCATTTGGTGATGTTTTTGTAAAGAGTTCAAATAATTCAGTAACAGTACCATCAATTGAAACTTCTGATTATAATTTCACATTCTCCAGTACAAAAACAAAAACTTCAAAAGCAGCAAAAACAAAAACAACACCTGCAACTTATCAGCCTTCAAGCTTATCAAGCACAAGAACTACTTCGCTTGCATCGCTGAAAGCTAAGCATTGGACAGAAATGACAGACTCAGAAATGCGTCAGGTTTATGGTGATTACACAAGAGATATCACTACACCTTATAAAGGCACAGCAGCCGATTTAAATAAATATCTTGAAGGCAAAGGCGTTTTAAGCGGTCAAGGGCAGGCATTTATTGATGCTCAGAATAAGTACGGCATTAGCGCATCTGCGCTAATTGGAATTGCAATGAACGAATCAGCACAAGGGACAAGCTCTAATGCAAAAAACAAGAAGAATGTCGGCGGAGTTAGAATACCCGGCTCCACAACATTTAAGACATATAGCAGCGTGGCAGAGTGTATTGACGACATGGCTCGTTTCTTAAAAAACGGCTATGTTAATAACAAAGGGCGCTCTCTGACTAAGTTATATCAGATTAATGCGAAATACTGCCCGAGCTCAGATCCGACAGATAAGAAGGATTTAAACTCTCTTTGGGCACGAAACGTTAACAAATATGCAAGAGAAGTAGAATCAGCTCTGGTGTAGGTTTTTGTTTCCCGACAATTGGTCTACGTGCGTAGCACTGTCTTGCTCACCGCAAGCCGACGCCAGCCTGCGCCCTCCGCTCACTCGCGCAAAAAAAAGCCGTTTCATTTGAGAACGGCTACCAGACTTGGGGAGGAGGTATGAAAAACCACTGAGGTTTTCCATATTATTTTTATCGGCATATTTTTTATTTTCTTTAGACTAAGTTAACAAATCTCATCTATACGATGTAGGATTTCTTTTTTGTAAATTTTCATTACAAAATCATATATATCTCTAAAGTTTGAAAAAAATATGCCGTTATATCAAACAGAAAGAGATTTTATTATTAACGAAAGGATACTGAACGATGTCTGGACTTAATGTCAAATTACAAAATGGTGGAACAGTTAATATCAATACCGGTGAACATATTGATAATATCAAGAAAAAACTTGGCGAGGATATTGGTAACTTCTTTGAAAGCATAGACAACGGCAATAAAATACTTGATGCAAACGAAATAGATAAATTAAAATCAAAACTTATAGAGAAGAATTATAAGGTTGAAGTTGCAGCTGATGGTAATACGCCAGCAAAAGCATATAACGCAGCAATTCAAAACATCCGAAGCAAGTATGATCCGGAAAAACTCAAAAAAGATTTTAAAACAGAAGAAGCTGATTTGCATGAAATAAAACGCGGAGATTCTTTATACGCAATCGCAAAAAATGCTTTGCGCAAAGAAGGCTTGCCACATGATGCACGTTCGATAAATGAAAGAATCGGACAAATTGCCTGCCTTAACAATATTAACGACGTTAATAACGTAAAAGTTGGTACAAAATTAATAGTAAATCTTGCTGCACCGAAGGCTATACCACCCAAAGCAGTTGTCGCAGAAAATAAACCCGCACCAAAAATTTCTAAAGCGGAGCCTAAACAAAACCCTAAAATATCACACAGCAGTGCTAAAAATTTACACTGGACACAGATGAGTGATGAACAAATGAGAGAAATATACGGTAATTACTCAAGAGATATAACCACTCCATACAGCGGTAATGCAGAAGACTTAAACAGATATCTAAAAGGTAAAGGTGTTCTTTCAGGGCAGGGACAGGCATTTATTGATGCTCAGAATAAGTACGGCATTAGTGCAGCTGTTCTTGCAGGAATTGCAATTTCCGAATCAGGAGGAACATCCTCTCTTGCGAGAAAAAGATTTAATGTGACTTCTATCAGCAGTTCACGAGGCTGGAGAAGATTTAACAATGTATCTGAATGTATAGATTATACAGCTTCAATGCTGGCAAACCGATATGTTAAAAATTCCGGTTTATCGGGAGTTTCCCTGAAAACTCTCTACCAGATAAATGCAAAGTACTGTCCTGTAAGTGATACCCGTAATAACAGCAGTAATAACCGCTTTTGGGCGCAAAATGTCGAAAATAAAGTTAGGGAGATAGAGAAAGCATAAACAGCTATTTATTATCAAGATTTGTAAAAATATATTGAACATGCTCTTAGTTACTGCTACTCTTTTATTAAGGGGATGGATTTTTATGACAACATCATTTACTAATAAAAAGAAACAGCAGACAGACGATTTATCACAGCTTATGCCTCAAAACATTGACGCAGAGGAAGCAATTTTAGGCGCAATTCTTGTAAGCCCTTCCTGCATGAATAAAGTTGTTGAGCATCTAAGACCGGAGTCGTTTTACAAACCTGCACATAGATATGTTTATGAAGCCATGCTCCAGCTCTACAACGGAGAAGACAAAATTGATATCGTATCTGTTTCCGATGTATTAAACATTAACCAGAAACTTGAACTCGTCGGAGGCAGAGCTTTTATTAACGATCTTAGCTACAAAACAATTACCACATCAAACGTCGAATATTATTCTAAAATCGTTCAGGAAAAAGCAATTAAGCGTTCACTCATTAATGCCGGTTCTGAAATCGTATCCTCCGGTTATGACCTTAACCCTATAGAAGAATCTCTTGAACTTGCAGAAAAATTAATCTTTGATATAGCATCTCAAAAAGCATCAAAGTCACTCGCTCCGATAAAAGATTTAGTATATGACACTTACGCAGAAATTGAAGAACGGTACAATAACAAAGGTAAGCTTACAGGTGTTCCGACTAGTTTTTATGACCTTGATACAATGATGAACGGATTGCAGCGTTCTGACTTGATTATTCTTGCGGCCCGTCCTGCAATGGGTAAAACAGCATTTGCATTGAACATTGCTCAAAATGTTGCACTTCGTGCAAATACTCCTGTCGCAATATTCTCCTTAGAAATGTCAAAGAAACAGCTTGTACAGCGTCTTTTGTGTTCAGAAGCAGAGGTTGATACACAAAGACTTAAGACAGGAAACATGCAGGCAAAAGACTGGGAAAAGCTTGCAGTTGCAATGAGCAGTTTCTCAGAAGCTCCTATTTATATTGATGACACCGCAGGATGTACAATCACAGATATCAGAGCAAAATGCCGCCGCCTTGCAATGGCAGAAAAAAATCTTGGTTTAATTGTAATTGACTACCTGCAATTAATTGAAGGTACCGGCAGAGAAGACCGTATGCAGCAGATTTCCAGCATATCAAGAGGGTTAAAAATCTTAGCAAAAGAACTTAATGTTCCAATTATTTCACTTTCTCAGTTATCACGTGCAGTAGAGAGCAGAACTGATAAACGTCCGATGCTTTCAGATTTGAGAGAATCAGGTTCCATTGAACAAGACGCAGACATTGTAATGTTTATTTACCGTGATGAGTACTACAAAAACGCAAACGATGAAGAAGAGCAGGCTGAAAAAGCAGCAAATAAAGGTGAAGCGGAAATTATCATTGCAAAACACAGAAACGGGCCTGTCGGTACTGTTAAACTTCTGTTCCAGGGCAGTATTACTAAGTTTAAAAACCCTATCAAAACAGATGTGTTCTAGTGCTACGCTGCCGGATGGATTAAATAAATGTCTTATATTTCAATAATTTTACTTGCTATAGCTTTATCAATTGATGCCTGTGTTGTATCTTTTTCATACGGTCTGGCTTTTACTGAAAATCGTTTTAAAAATGCAATACGGCTTGCAGCGTGTACCGGTTTGTTTCAGGGACTCATGCCGGTTATTGGTTATTATCTTACGGGATTCGTAAAATCTTTTATTGAACCATATGCCGGATTTATTGTTTTTGCAATATTTACATATCTTGGGGTTAAATTTATAAAAGAAGCTTTTGAAAAAGAGAAAGAAAAACAGCTTTGCATTGACCTCAAATGCCTTTTACTTGTCGGAATTGCAACCAGTATTGATGCTTTTTCAGCCGGGATTTCATTATCACTTTTCGGAAATAGAATACATAAACCTGCCATTTTGATTGGAGTTGTAACATTTATAAATTCTCTTCTCGGCTTTGGTCTGGGCGGAAAACTCAAAAAATTTCCGACAAAATGGCTTGAGATTACCGCCGGCTGCCTGCTGATATTATTGGGGCTAAAGAGCTTATTTTAGAAAATATTTACAGACTCTGCTAATACTAATTTCAAATATAGGTTTAGCGTGTTTGACTTATAATAATGTTTATATTATTATTGTCGTGTTGACAGCTGAATATTTATACGCTCCAGTGGCGGAATCGGTAGACGCGTTGGACTTAAAATCCAATCGGGGTTCTCCCTCGGTGCCAGTTCAAGTCTGGCCTGGAGCAATTTTAAAAGACCTGCAGAAATGCGGGTCTTTTTTATTTTATGATAAATTATAATTATGCGAGATATCTGGAACCCATGGCACGGCTGTAAAAGAATCAGTGAGGGATGTGAAAATTGTTATATGTATTATCTTGACTCACTAAGGGGAAAAGATGGTGCAGAAATTTACAAAGTCAAAAACAATTTTGATTACCCGCTTCATAAAGATAGAAACGGCAATTATAAAATTAAAAGCGGCGAATACATAAGAGTATGCATGACTTCCGACTTTTTCCTAAAAGAAGCTGACTGCTGGCGTGAAGAAGTCTGGAAAATAATAAAAAAACGTTCTGATGTTATATTTATTCTGGTAACAAAACGCGCGGACAGAATTGAAAAATGTCTTCCGTATGATTGGAACGGCGGATGGGAAAATGTTTGGCTTAATATTACCTGTGAAAATCAAAAACGTGCGAATGAGCGATTGCCTATTTTACTTGAACTTCCATTCAAACACAAAGGTATTATGGCTGAACCGTTAATAGGCAAACTTTCCATCATGAAATTTCTACAGAGCGGACAAATTGAAAATGTCTGGGCTGGAGGTGAAAACTACGGAAGCAAGAAACCGCTCTTCTTTGAATGGGTTAAATTACTGTCTGATGAGTGCAAAGCAACAGATACCACTTTCTCATTTTTTGAAACCGGAAATGTTTTCATAAAAGACGGCAAGAAAACAGTATTCACAAATAAAAAGGAACAGGCAAAAACAGCTTTCCTGCTGGATATAAATTATACCAGCAGCAGAGAACAGGTATTCAAACTGGATTTACCTGCGCAATATTCTCAAATAGGGCTATTTAATCAAACAGACGAAGAAAAATATTTCAAAAATGAATGTCAGTATTGTTTTATGAAAAGATACTGCGCCGGCTGTTCAAATTGCGGCAAATGTTAATAAAAAAGAGGAGAACCAACACAAGCTCTCCTCTTTTTAGTAAGATTTTTAATGGATTAACCTTCAAGACCTTCTTTTTGTTTGTTTAACATATCTTGAATTTTTTCCATAATTTCTTCGCTTTTTTCCTGAACATCTGAAACTATATTATCGGCTTTTCTTTGAAGATCCTTAACTGTTTCATCTGTTTTTCTAGCCACATCAGAAGCCATATCACCTATCATTTCTCTTGTTTCCGCACCTGATTTAGGAGCAAGAAGAATACCTGCTATAGCACCTATTGCAGCTCCTACCGCAAAGCCTGTTAAAAATTTTGTTACTGACATATTATTTTCTCCTTCATTTGTAGTTTAACTTTTTTTATTATTTTTAATATTGGTTAAGTGATTTACTTCTTTTTGGCAAAAATTTTGAATGCTGAACACAGCCCGCTGAAAAATCCTTTTGCAACTGTTCCTGTTACCGTTGACAGTTTTGATAAAAGGTGAAGCGGCGAATTTTTTATAGCCTCTTTTACCTTATTTACGCCTTCATCTGCCTTGATAATAATTCCGCTTACGATTTCTACGGACTTATTAATATTTTTCAAAGTAGGTACTAGCTCAGTTTTAATAATCGTTGCTGTTTCGTCAACATTATTTGCAAGTTTTGATAAATCAAACAAAACCTTTATAAGCATTGCGCCCACGAGGATTACAATAACACCCGTTGCGTAAGCCAGAAAAGTTAAACTTTGATATAATTGTGCTGTTTCCATTTATTTTCCCCTAAAAATCGTAATCAGATACTTCTTCAAGTTCCTTAGCTTTTCTCATTTTTTTTGATTTAAGCATATTAGAAAACTTTTTGTACTGTCTTTCAAGTTTATATTTCAACAGGTCAATTGATTCCATAGCCTGTTTTTTAGCTTCATTTACAGCTGGAGAGTGCTTTTCAGCAAGATCGCATACAGTTTCTTTAACCTTTTCTCGCATTTCAGAACCGGGACGCGGTGCATAAAGTATACCTGCGATAATACCGCCGACTACGCCGGCTAAGAGCCCCATTCCAAAGCCGAATGAAGATTTATCTTTACTCATAATGTACCTCTTTCTTATTTATGTATTCTGTGCCCATCCATTATACCACATTTTGGAGAAGGGATAAACCCTTGAAGGCTGCTTTTAAGAATTTTGATTGCTTAAATTTCCTCATGACTTTTATATTAATACTCCAAAATAAAAATGCTGACATTAGACTCTCGAGTTTCGCAAGTATTATCTTATTGCGCAGGTCTTTTAAATTGTCAATCCAAATAGGAACTAACTCTGCCATTTGTTCTGAAATACCTTTTGCAAGCCCGGAAATATCCTTTATTTTGGGCTTTGCTGCGGCAATAAATTCCGATGCCTCGATAAAATATTTATCAAGTTTTATCAAATGAAATATTATAGTAAATGCAATTATTACTTCTGCAATAAAAACTATAGCTGTAAATAAGGTAAAAATCATACTTTTATGTCCATATTTGTATTATTATAAGATTATATTTTATAATGTTATAAAAGAAAATACACTTGGAGGATTATATTCTGGTGGGTAGTTTAAGATTTTATTTTTCACTTCTGGCCGCAAAAACAGCCTACAGGGCATTACAGCTTACCCGGCTGTCTGCGGGAACCTCCATTATAGGCAGATATGTTTTGAAACTCTGCCCTGATTTTCTCAAACAATGCAACCCTTACATCAGCACAAAAATTAATGTCACAGGTACAAATGGTAAAACAACAACCTCAGGACTTATTACCCATCTAATAAAAGAAAGCGGAAAATCCGTTATCAATAATGCAATGGGTGCTAACATGCTTACAGGTGTTGTAAATGCTGTTGCCGTTTCACTAAATCCGTGCGAACAAACTGATTTTTCTGTTATTGAATCTGATGAAGCTTATCTGGCAAAAATTTATGATCAATTTGAGGCAGATTATCTGATAGTTACAAACCTTTTCCGTGACCAGCTTGACAGATACGGTGAACTTGCAACAACCAAAAGACTAATTCAGGAAGGAATTAATAAAAAAAGAGAGTTAAAACTTTTACTCAATGCAGATGACCCGCTTGTGGCATCATTTGAAGGGCGTAACAAAATTTATTACGGCATAGAAAATGTTTATTATGCAGACGAGAGCCTGAAAGGTAAATCTGATGTAGAAGAAGCTTTTAACTGCCCTTGCGGAAAACCTCTAGAATATGAGAAAAAATTTTTTGCACAGCAGGGGCATTATTACTGCAGCTGCGGTTTTAGACGTCCTGAGCCGAAATATAAAGCTGATGTTACTATTCATAGAGAATATTCGGTCATACAAATAGAAAATGAAAGCTTTACAATACCTCTTGTAGGATTATTTAATGCCTACAACGCACTTGCAGCAATTGCACTCTGCAAAGAATTAGAAATTAAAGATATCAATAAACATTTATCAAGCTTTAAGGTTGCCTTTGGACGAAGTGAAGTAAAGGTGTTGGATGGAAAAAAGACACTGATTCAGCTTATCAAAAACCCTATCGGAGCTAACGAGGTTCTTAAAACAGTTGATAAAGACTCCAATCTGCTGATAATAATAAATGATAATTATGCTGACGGGCGCGATGTTTCGTGGCTCTGGGATGCAGAATTTGAAGTTATAAATAATAACAAAAACGAGATTGTAGTATCCGGCATAAGAGCCAATGATATGGCGTTAAGACTTAAGTATGCAGGAGTTGAAAAAATTAAAATTATTAATGATATTGAAAAAGCTGTTGAATATATTGGAAAAACAGCAGATAATAATATTACAATACTGCCGACTTATACGGCGTTATTAAAACTAAACAGGATGAGGATTTTGAAAAAATGTTATTAGGTGTAAACATAGATCATATAGCGACATTAAGAAACGCAAGGGGCGGAATTGAACCGGATGTACTGACAGCAGCAAGAATTTGCAAAGAATGTGGCGTAGCTTCAATTACAACGCACCTGAGAGAGGACAGACGACATATCAAAGATGCTGATGTAGAGGCAATAAGAATGCTTCCAAGAA
>ULMU01019495.1_pt1 | contig 46920 bp, 39 predicted proteins | sample 1951741 | NCBI WGS metagenome assembly ULMU01 (sample SAMEA4835559, study PRJEB28245) | human gut metagenome | biome: gut microbiome; material: fecal sample | place: Denmark | collected 2008
AATGAAAAATATAATGTTGAGCTTGGAGCAATAAACGGAACCAATGGAGCGGAAGCAGTTTTATCAAACCGTTGCAGGACAGAAAAGTATGATCTAAGTCAGCAAAAAGTAAATGTGAATGTGGGAAACAGCGGAATAAAATATGGAGTATTTTTTTACGATGCATACGGAAAATACATAAGCTGGACAGGATGGATCGCAGGAACAGAGTACGCAGTTCCAGCAAATGCATCATATGCTAGAGTTGTATTACGTTATGATGATAATAGGAATATATCATCAAATGAATTGAAGGCATTGAATAATTTCATTAAAATATCTTATTTAATTAATGAATCTGAATGGGAATTACCGATTTTATAGTACTATGAAAGATATATTAAATTAAGTAGTGCGTTCAGAATTATAAGTAATGTAATTAAAAATAAAACAACAAATATCATGAGGTGTTTGGATTATGGATTATTAATCCTATATTATTCACGGCTGTGCCGTGAATAATATAGGTTTATTGCTTTAGCAGTATTGGATATATTATGGGCTACAGTTTGTACAGATTATCATAAACAAATGTATGTTGATGGACGATTTTCTACACAGCTTCTTACTGAGCAAAGTTCGTTAATTAAATCATTGGTTATAGATATACAGAGTAGCGACAGAGCAAATTGGCGAAAGCACATTTTTCGAACATGCTCAGAACTTGCTTGTTCAAAAATATATAGGATTTTTAAAGATGTTTTTAAATGTGAAACAAGAGTAAGTGTTGAATTTATATTGGAAACTAACGATGAAGAAATAAGAAATTTGACAGCATATGTCAACTTGATTCATTTATCATATTTACTGAGTCTAAATGGTAAAAATCAGATTGAGGAGGTCTAATATGAGTAAAAAAGGACATGATACTAAAAAAATTTCAATTACAGAAAGTGATAATAAGACAAAAAATACACTATTGATGAATTGTTGGAATTGGGAGAAAAAGAGAATCGTATTAAGTTGGCAGAGACTATTGAGAAAAATAAAGACAATAAATCTGAATAATCTGCCGTTTATGGTTTAATAAACAAATTTTAGTTGATATAAAAGAAAGAGAGAAAATACTTATGAATTACAATGAAGAGTACAGTCGCTGGCTCACATCAGCAACAGCCGATGTAGACGTAGCCGCAGAGCTTAAGGCAATTGAGAATGATCCTGCAAAGATTGAGGATGCATTTTACAGAAATCTAGCATTCGGTACAGGCGGACTCCGCGGCACAATAGGAGCAGGAACCAACCGCATGAATGTATACACAGTGGCAAAAGCTTCACAGGGCCTTGCAAACTATCTTGTAGCAAACTTTGATGCACCATCAGTATCCATCGGTTATGACAGCCGTATCAAGTCTGATGTGTTCGCAAAGGTTGCAGCATCTGTATTTGCCGCAAATGGCGTGCAGGTCAATATCTGGCCACAGCTTCTTCCGGTGCCTACAGTATCATTTGCCACAAGATACCTTGGCACATCGGCTGGTGTCATGGTAACAGCCAGCCACAATCCAAGCAAATACAACGGCTACAAGGTTTACGGGGCTGACGGCTGCCAGATTACAACAGAGGCAGCGGCAGAGATTCTTGCAGAGATAGAGAAGCTTGATATCTTTGCAGATGTAAAGCAGTCTGATTTTGAGTCCGGTGTTGCAGATGGTCAGATTAAATATATTTCTGATGATGTGCTCACAGCCTTCGTTGAGGAGGTTAAAAAGCAGTCTCTCCTCGATGACAGCGTAAAAGTGGACAAGAACGTGGCAATCGTTTACTCACCTCTTAACGGAACCGGTCTTAAGCCGGTGCTTCGCACATTAAAAGAGACAGGCTACACAAATATCACAGTAGTAAAGGAGCAGGAAAATCCTGACGGCAATTTTCCTACATGCCCATATCCAAACCCTGAGATTAAGGAAGCTATGGCACTCGGTATGGAGTATGCAAAGAAATGCAATGCAGATCTTCTTCTTGCAACAGATCCTGACTGTGACCGTGTAGGTATCGCAGTAAAGAACGATGCAGGAGAGTATGTACTTCTTTCAGGAAATGAGACAGGTATGCTCTTATTAAACTATGTCTGTGAGCGAAGAATTGCAATGGGAACTATGCCAAAGGACCCTGTACTCTGCAAGACTATCGTTACAATCGATATGGCAGACAGAATCGCAGCCGATTACGGTGTAAGAACAGTCAACCTGCTCACAGGCTTCAAGTTTATCGGAGAGCAGATTGGTCGTCTGGAGAAAGAGGGCAAAGCTGATTCATATATCTTCGGATTTGAGGAGAGCTACGGATACTTAAGCGGTACATATGTACGTGACAAGGATGCCGTTGATGGCGCCTTCCTCATCTGTGAGATGTTTGCATATTACAAGACACAGGGCATCAGCCTTATCGACAAGCTTAACAGCCTCTATGAGAAATACGGCTACTGCCTCAATACTCTTCATTCTTACGAGTTTGACGGCTCTGCAGGCTTTGCAAAGATGCAGGATATCATGGCTGAGTTCCACAAGGGGCTTGACACTATCGGTGGAAAGAAGGTTATTGAGTGCCAGGATTACAGCAAGGGACTCAATGGACTTCCTAAGTCTGATGTGCTCAAGTTTATGCTTGAGGGCAACTGCTCGGTTGTTGTGAGACCTTCAGGAACTGAGCCTAAGCTTAAAACTTATATCTCTGTCAGTGCAATGGATAGAGAGACTGCAGAGAAAGAAGAGCAGATTATATGTGATGAGCTTGCTAAGAAATTCATGTAGATTCCATAACTTCCAAAAGGACTTCAATTTTCAGCCCAAGAGCTTTTGGGCTGAAAATTGAAGTAAATAGAATACTAACAAATTACTATATGTAATAAATATACTGAAAGTAGATGAAAACATATGAAACCAATTATATTTTTACATCCTGTTTTTAAACAGATGATATGGGGCGGTAACCGTCTTGCAACTGATTTTGGATATGATATTCCTGGCGAGAAGACTGGTGAATGCTGGGGCATTTCAGCCCATCCAAACGGAGATGACAGCATAGCCAATGATTGCTATGCCGGGATGACACTTTCACAGCTTTGGGATGAACATCCGGAGCTGTTCGGTAATATTGAAGGAGACAGATTTCCACTGCTCATCAAGATAATTGATGCTAAGGACAATCTGAGCATACAGGTACATCCATATGATGAGTATGCTGCAAAGAATGAAAATGGTTCTCTTGGCAAGACTGAGTGCTGGTATATCTTAGGTTGTCCTGATGACGCAAAGCTTGTGGTGGGGCATAATGCAAAGACCCATGAGGAGCTTTCAGACATGATTCATGAGGGCAGATGGGATGAGTTCATCCGCTATGTCCCTATCAAAAAGGGTGATTTCATCCAGATCGACCCGGGCACAGTGCACGCAATCACAAGTGGCTGCATGATTCTTGAAACCCAGCAGAACAGTGACATCACATACCGTGTATACGATTATGACAGACTCACAAATGGTAAGCCGAGAGAGCTCCATGTGGAGAAGAGTATTGATGTCATAACAGTTCCGGCAAAGTCCACAGAGGACAGTGTCATGGACACCAATAATCTCCCACAGAATAAGTGGAACAAGCTTATTGAGTGTGAGTATTATAAGGTTTATAAGCTTGTGCTTGATGGTGAGCTGGAGTTTGAACAGAGCCATCCATTCCTTAATATGAGTGTGCTTGACGGAGAGGGCACTGTGAATGGACAAAGAATCAAGAAGGGCGACCATTTCATAATTCCGGCAGGGTTTGGGAACGTGAAGCTGGAGGGAGCGATGGAAGTGATTGCTTCGTGTGTGTAATAGATTATTTTAATATGAATAATGAGAGACAAGTAGGCGGTTCTATCGACAAACTTGTCTCTCTCTTATTTTAATTTTTAATCATGTCTAAACAAATCTCTGGTATATACCTTGTCGTTTACATCATCAAGACAAGAGTCATATCTGTTAGCTATAATAGCCTGTGATATTTTCTTAAATTCATTTAAATCATTTATCACTTTGCTTCCAAAGAATGTACTGCCATTTTCAAGAGTTGGTTCATATACAACAACAGTAGCAGACTTTACTTTAATTCGTTTCATTACTCTTTGAATACTGCTCTGACGGAAGTTGTCAGAATTACTCTTCATGGTAAGTCTATATACACCTATAACGTATTCCTTTTCCTGGTCAGCAGAAAATTCATCACGATTGTTATAATCATAATATCCTGCAAGGTTAAGTACTCTGTCTGCAATAAAGTCTTTTCTGGTTCTATTACTTTCAACAATTGCACTCATCATATTCTGAGGCACATCATTGTAGTTTGCTAAAAGCTGTTTTGTATCCTTTGGCAGACAGTATCCACCGTATCCAAAAGAAGGATTGTTGTAGTGTGTTCCAATACGAGAATCGAGACATACACTTGTTATGATATCCTGTGTGTTGAGATTTTTCATCTCTGCATATGTATCCAACTCATTAAAGTAAGATACGCGGAGTGCAAGGTATGTATTGGCAAAGAGCTTTACAGCTTCCGCTTCCGTAAATCCCATAAACAGTGTATCTATATCCTCTTTGAGTGCACCCTCCTGCAAAAGAGTAGCAAAATTGTGAGCAGCCTGAGTAAGCTTTTCATCATCTTTATCAGTACTTACAATGATTCTGGATGGATAAAGATTATCATACAGAGCCTTTGATTCACGTAAAAACTCAGGACTGAATATGATGTTTGATGTGTGATATTTTTCTCTTACAGAGTTGGTGTATCCTACTGGAATGGTTGATTTGATAACCATGATAGCATTAGGATTTACCTTGAGTACAAGCTCGATGACAGCTTCAACGGCTGAGGTGTCAAAATAGTTTTTCTTACTATCATAGTTAGTTGGAGCTGCAATAATGACATAATCAGAGTTCTTGTATGCGGTCTCACCATCGAGTGTGGCTGTAAGATCAAGGCATTTTTCGGACAAGTATTTCTCAATGTAATCATCCTGTATAGGTGACTGCTTTTTATTTATCATGTCAACCTTTTCAGGAATGATATCTACGGCTGTTACGTGGTTATGCTGTACCAGAAGAGTGGCTATTGAAAGTCCCACATATCCTGTGCCGGCAACAGCTATGTTAAGAGGTGATGGTGAGGCAAGCTTTCCATCATTATATTTAATAAAAAGCTCTGTGATATCAAAGTCAAGAGCTTCTCCCAAGCTTTCCAACTGCTCTATTGATGGCATAAAATCCTGCTATTCGATGCGTGATATAAGCGCTCTGTTGATACCGGTGATTTCGGAAAGCTCTGCCTGTGTCATGTTTTTCTCTTTTCTGAGTCTTGCAATTGTATCGGCAAGACGAGATGGTGATAATTTTTTCATGTGTACCTTCTTTCAATATTTCAATCAAATGTTAGGATAAATAACATATAAATGTTTTACCACATTTACTAAAAGGGGATATGACTTCAATAAATTGAGAATAAATAGAAAAAAATGTTAATTAGAGTAACAAAAATGGATGGGATTTTCAAATCAATAAGATGTTTTTACAATATTATAAAATAAAAATGTTTTACTTCTATAAAAATAGTGGTACTATAGACTTGGGATACAACTGTTATTTAAGTAGTTTTGAGAAGGGGAAGATATGAGAAAAAATAGCATCATATTTCATGATTATTGTTATGATTCTATCGTCTGTTTGGGTTACTCCAATCAAAAGTTACGGACAAACAGAAGCGGAAATATCGAGTGCAGAAGATGTACGAAACACGGAGACTGATCATGGGACATTTAAAAAATCTGAGACGGATTCAGTAGATGATGAAGAATTAAGTAATAATGTTGAGAAGAATGCTGGAACAGAACACGGATTCTGACGTTTCAACGCAGGAAGATACAGCCTACAGTTATAACAGCACAAGCACTTCAGGAGCAGTAACACTAAAGGTTGAATGGAATGAACCGGTCTTAGGACAGGATACTACATTTCATGTTTCTGCAATGGGTGGTAGTGGCGCTTACAAATTCAGTGCCCATCGGGGACGGGAATTGTGGCTTTTTTTGTGTCCCTGGTGGTATTTTGTTACATAGACATATAAACTGGCTGAATAATACGGTGTGACACAAGAATATTTAATGAAAATGAAAAGGTGAATGGAACTGGTTGAATGAAATGTTGGAATAATTCATCTTTTATCGTATAATAACGATGGAAGGAGAGGGGGATCTAGTGCTAGAAATAAATGAAGAAAGCCTTCATAATAAATTATTGGAACATAAAAATCATATTGGTTTTAATTGTGCAGAGGGAAGTCTCATTATAGCGAGTGGATTGGCATTTGTGTATACCATTGTTTCGGGAAAAATTAATAATAATATATTAAATATTGTATCTTGGGGTTTTGCGGGTGGACAGATCATTTATGGCTTGGCTCAGGTTATCATAGCCTTGAAAACAAAATTTAATGCTGAAAAATTATATCGGGAAATAGTGAAATTAGATGTTTCAGCACATCGTTATTCTTTGATTGCAATTAAAGATAGCTTTATGGGATATAAATCAAATCGTATACTTACGAAGTATTTTGAAGGAAAATGGAATGAATATATGTTTCTTTCTTTTCCCACTGCGGCAGAGAGAGATGAAGAAAGTTTGAAAAATGCAATTGGAGCAGCGTTAAAAATACCTAGGGACGTAATACATTTATATCAAAAGGCATCGATTTACCAACCTAAAATATCTCAAGATTGGAATACTGTGCGTGCTTATTATAATACTTATTATGTAGTATATATTGATAGTTTCCCGGAATTACTAAAAAATAATGAGTTTGAAATTGATGGGGTACATTATAAATGGATGACTCTTGAACAAATGGAGCGGGAAGCCGAAAAAAAAGAGCATAATAAGAATGAACGAAGGACATTTGCCCGATATATTTTTACACCTACCCGATATACGGATTTATACTCAGAACCAAGAAAAAATGTATGGAAAATGCCGCATAATGTGTGTATTCGGTTAAATCGCAAATGTGATCTTTCGTGTAAATTTTGTCTTGCATGTAGTGAAAATACGTTAATGTTAAGTACAGATGTTGTTAAGCAATGTCTCTGCCTGTTAAAAAATAACGGAGTAAGAAGAGCCAGATTAGGAGGTGGAGAATCTACGCGACATCCAGGGTTTATGGAAATTGTGAGGTATAGTGTAAATCTTGGAATGGATACCATTGTATATAGTAATCTGTATGATGTAGATAAAATAATACCAGAACTTATAAAATATCCGATTCGTGTTGTTACAAGTTTACATGGAGACGAATCATTTCATGATTTTATAACCCAGACGGAAGGGGCATATCAGAGAACTTATAATAATATTGTAAAATTAGTGTCATATAATATTCCGGTAACAATACATATGGTTTTAATGAATGAGAATGTTCATATGGTGGAACAGGTGGTTGTGGAAGCTATAAAAATTGGTGTAGACAAAGTTACGATTCAGACGTTGATTCCGCGTGAAAGAGGACGAGAATTTATAGAAGAAAATCATGCTACTGTTTTTATGCTTCGGCAAAATCTTGAAAAGGTAAGATACCTGGGAGAAAAATATAAGGGACAGATAACGATACATTACAATGATATGTATGAGAAAGAATATTATGTTCTTGAACCAGATGGATCTATATATTTGGAGTCGGGAAGCGGAGATTCTGACCAGTTGATTAGGAGATTGGTATAATGACAGAAAAAATGATGAATAAAGTAATGTTGGAATGTATTAGAATTGCAAGACAAAATATGGACGATGATCAGTATCCTATTGGAGCAATTATTACCGATGACAGGGGGAAAATTATTTCTTCTTCACGAAGTTCATTAAGAAAAGAATTAGATCCGACAAATCATCCGGAGATAGCAGCAATACGAAAGGCATCGAAAATTTTAAAAAGGCGTAAATTAAAAAAGTGCTATCTTTTTACAACTTTGGAGCCATGTCCAATGTGTACTTCTGCTGCAATTTGGGCATGTATGGAAGGAATCGTTTATGGAGCAAGTCAGGAGGAAGCAATCAAATTTGTTGAAGAATATCCAGAACATAAATTGTCGTGGAGACAAATTCCTATAACGGCGGATTATATTATTTCTAAATCAGGAGCTAAAATAAAACTTTTCGGAGGTATTCAAAAAAAGTTATGTCAAGGGCTGTTTAAATAGATGTTAGGAATATTCAACAATCACATATCTTGAATTTTCGCATGCTGAATGTTATAATAAAAAAATTAAAGAGTGCAGAAAGAGTGGTGGTTGTTTGTTTAGAAAAAAGCGATACTCCCGAAAAAATTTCAAGTCCTCAGGTAGTTTTAAGAGCACCAGTTGTAAGTAATGGAATTAAGACATTGTTGATGTCAGACACCATTAAATTTCGATAAACATATAAATTCACTTTAACGTATTTGCGGGATAGATAAAATTTAGAATTGGCAAAATAGCCAGTTTTAAATCACAATCAGTACTTTGTTGCGGCGAATTGCAAAAGTGTGAAAAATTCTTAATGACTTGATAATTAGGTACATCCAATAACCATAATTATGTATGTGAGTGTACAGAGTGTAGTCATAAGAATAGTATTTTCGCTGATGACATTTATGAATTAGAAGAAGACTTAAATTTTCTGAGTCGACTTTGGAAGGTGGTACGACTTTCTTTGGAAGCAGAGTGGTGAACGATTTGAATGCATTCAAGGAGCTGGCACAGGCAATCATTGCTAATCGTTATGATAGCTGCTTGGATGAGTGATCTGTTTCAAAGGGACTAGATATGCGATTAAGATTTAGTTAATACATAACAGAAAACGCAAAAAAAAGAAATACAAAGGAGTTTGTTAATATGTGGACGATAGATGGATTAGAAACATTTTTGAAAAATAATAATGAGGTAATCAGTGTCCTAATTGGCATACTCAGTATTGTAGTTTCCTTGTGTGGCGTGTATTTTGGAAGAAAAGCCTACCATGTGGCAAAAGAGATTTTTGAAAAAGGGCTTCGTATTGATCAACAGAAGGTGCTGCAGCAGATAAGTCTGGACTTTGTTACTGGTTTTTTTATTCCGCTTTCCAAATTTAAGATTGCAACCAAATCTATTTTGGTTAATTCTTGTGATACGCAAAGCGTGTTGCATGTAAGAGACCTGATCATAGATAACACATTTTCTGTGCAGTTTCCTTACTTTGATGTCCATAAAGGCGATGTTTGGGACGCATTGATCATTTGCAAGGACATGGAACAGTCAGAAGCATTTAATACAATCATGGACTTTGTTGAGAAAGCAAGAAGTTTCGATAGAGCTATTACAGATTTGTATGGTCGTCTGAATGATTATCTAAATCCCAATGATGCAGCAGAAAGTCAAAGAAGGGCAGCTTTCACACTGAAAGACTTTTTTGACACATGTCCGAGTGTGAATCAGGATATGTTTAATAAAGGGTTAAAGATGATAGATGATTTGTCCAAGTATGAGAATACGTTGCCAAAGGAATTGAAAATACCAGAGATGAAGCGGAAACTGTTTAGGGTTTAATGATATGAAGCAATACATATATAATGTAGATACGATTAAGAAGAACTTTTTAGCTAGTTATGCAGATGCTATAATAAAGGAAAACAAGCTGTTTTTGGTGAATATTCTTACTGACCGGCAAATTCTAGTAGAGGGCAGCCATAGTCTGTTGGAACAATTTGTTTTGAAGTTGGAAAATGGTATTTCCGATGAAGAATTATGGTATCTCCTTTCGGAGCTGGGCGTACAGAATTTGTTGGAGGTATTATTGAGAGAAGGGATGATTGAATGAAAGAAGGATATCTGGAAGCTTACAGGATAGGAAATTTTTTCTTTGGAGGATGTCATCTTTTCTCTGATAATGGGTGCCATTTTATGCTTTCGGCAAACGGCTGTGTGATGATTGTGGATGATGAATTGCTGGAGAGCATTCGTAAGCAGAAGCCATCAGAGGAATTACAATTCAAATTGGTGCAGCATGGTTTGGCATCTGTTCCTGGTAAACAGATGTTTCGATGTGAGAAGGAAGTTGAAGTACGGTATTTTATCATTGATTTAACGAAACACTGTAACTTTGACTGTATCTATTGTTTTAGGGATTTTCACAATACAGATATCATTTCTTTTGATGTATTGGAGAAAATCCTGCAATACATTCTGAACTACTGCCATAAGGAATCTGTTTCAAGAATCGGTTTGCAGATGTGGGGCGGAGAGCCATTGTTGGCGTTAGACCGTATCGAATTTGTAGTAGATTTTTTCCAGCATACAAGTTTGTCGGTGACAATTGATATTGAAACAAATGCCAGTCTGATTACAGACGAAATTGCAAAAAAGCTTTTTAACTGGAAAATACATATTGGAATAAGTATGGATGGTACACCAGAACTTCATAACCGCCAGCGTCGAATGGTTTCTGGCAAGCCCAGTGCAGAAGTTGTGGAGCGTGGTATACGAAATCTTCAAAAATATTATGGTGAAGATATAGGTGGAATTACAGTTGTCACAAAGCATAACTATAAATATGTGAAGGAGATTCTGGATTATTTTATTTACACGCTTCACCTAACATCTATGAAGTTTAATCTTGTGAGAGATAATGACCATGCCCCTGAACAGAAGTTGGCATTAGACGAGAAAGATGTATTTTGGTTTGCAAATGAATTGATGGACTATCTTCAAGCATATCGCTGTCTTGGCGCTAACTTTTCGGAAGGAAATATTGAGGTCAGAGCTAAAAATCTTCTGCAGAGAAGCAATATCAGTTGCTGTATTTCTCATGGTTGCCAAGGTGGCAGGAAGATGGTTTCGTTTGATCATAAGGGTAATATTTTCCCATGTGAGATGATTGATTTTCCAGAGGAGAAAATTGGGTCAATCTATGAGAAAGACAGTATTGAAATCATGGTGAATAAAGCTGCACAGCAAAATAAATTTTTTTTACCGAAGAAAGATGAGCGATGCAAAGAGTGCCCATGGTGGTACTATTGCCAAGGGGGATGTAGCAGTAGAAATCGGTATCTGAACAGAGATGGCCAGATTGACGAGGTGGAATGTGCTCTGAATCGTTCTATTTATCCTCGATTGATTCAAGAAATATTAAATGGGAATATAAGCTAAAGGAAAGGGTGGTGGATATGGGAACTTCTTATCTGGCGATTTGGTATGAATGTAATCATCAATGTTTATGTTGTCCGTTGACAACCTATGACCGGCTTCATAAGCGCTTGAGCTTTGATGAGATCAAAGACAGAGTTGCATTGATAAAAAGGCAGGATACGGTACCACATATTGTGTTATCTGGTGGGGAGCCGATGCTTCATCCTGATTTTCTGAAAATATTAGAGTTTGTGGTGGGTGAAGGATTTCATATTACGGTATTGTCAAATGCGGCACGTTGTAAGAATCTGGATTTTGTGAGACGAATGAAGCAGATCATCCCGGAAAACGGGTTTGATATTGTCACAGCGATCCATTCGAGTACCCCAGCCATACATGACAAATTAACGGGAGTTTCTGGAAGCCTTTTGGAAACTTTAGCAGGACTTGACCATTTGGTAGAAGAAGAAATTCCAGTTACAATTAAGCATATTTTTAATCGGCTTTCACATCCAACATTGGTAGAAACTTTTCAGTATCTGGAAGAACATTATCCACCGCAGGTTGGTTTCCAATTCTGCACTATGGATTACAGTGGCAGGGCTGGGAAAAATATAAAAGAATTATTTGTGACGATGGAAGATATCAGAGAACCAGTCGAGAAGATGCTTGATTATCTGGAAATGCGGATGGTAAAAAAACGTAATATTTCGTTTATTGAAACACCATTCTGTCTGACGGATCCGTATTATTGGAAGTATTTTAACAATGCGTCCAATGGATTAGATACATATATCGCTCCAAACACAGATGAACGTCAAGTTGATTACGAAGTGAGCAGCGAATGCGGGCCATTTTATGAACCTTGCGAAAAGTGTGCGGTTAAACAATGGTGTGCCGGTACATGGAGAACGGCGTACAAATATAGACCAACAGGGTTGTTGAAACCCATTTGTAATATGCAAAACTAATAGGAGGTATTCTTGTGAATAAGTTGAATGTTTTTTCAGAGAAGCTAGGGAAAGCACTGGAGGTTTCATTTAGAGAAGATGGAATTCTGGTAACTCCCGAAGGCATTCCAGTGACTGGCAATGGAATTGTTTTTGCATGGAATAATAGTTCCGGAAGCTGGGTGGATAAGGGCTGGAATAACAGTTCCGGCAGTTGGCAGGACAAAGGTTGGAATAACAGCTCTGGAGGTTGGATAGACAAGGGCTGGAATAACAGTTCTGGCAGATGGTCTGATAACGGATGGAGCAACAGTTCCGGAAGCTGGGGGGATTCAGGAGGCGGTGGAACAGGTTGTTTCATTACAACAGCCTGTGTGGAACATCAGGGGCTTCCTGATGATTGTGCCGAGCTTCAGACGCTTCGTAAATACCGGGATGTGCTTGTACAAGAGGATGACGACTTTCGCAGCAAAGTGTTAGAGTATTACCGCAAAGCACCCCTGATTATCCAGGAGATAGAAAAAACTGGAGAGAGTGCTGTGATTTATAATAATCTTTACCATGGAATGATTCAGCCTTGTGTATCCTTACTGGACGAAGGCAAAATGGACGAAGCAAAGTCACTATACCTGAATTATTATGAACGCTTGTCTAAAAGCTATCTGGAAAACTGATGGAGAATTACTTTATTAGAGGTGGACAAATAGGCCTTCGTAGTATTCGGGAAGATGATCGTGAAGCATTTTTTTGTTGGCATGATGACAGCAGTATAAGAGAAAAAATCGGTGGTATTTTTCCTTTTTGTGAAAATACCTTTAAAGCGATATGCCAATCCTATAACGAATTGAATCCCCCAAATATATGGTTTGCTGTCTGCGATGGAGATAAACTCATTGGTATTGCGGGACTTCATAGCATAAAGTATATCCAGAGGAATGCAGAGTTGGCTATTCTGATTGGCGAAAAGAAAGATCGACACAAAGGCAAAGGAAGCTTAATTTTGAAATTGGTAGAGGAATATGCATTTGGTACATTGAATTTGCATCGTCTGTATGCATATGTATATGGTAATAATGTATGTGCACAGCATTTCTTTGAAAAGTGTTTTTGGGAACATGAAGGAACGATGAAAGATGCTTCTTTCTGGAATCATCGCTTCCGTGACATAGAGATATGGGCAAAAGTTAATACGGAAGATACGTTGATCAGCTAGAAATGAAAAGTGGCGGAGAGACAGTCTCTCTGCCATTAAGCTATGTGTTCGAGGTTTTGTTCGAATTTGCATTGAAACATGCAGCGGTATTCGGGGTCAGGCACCATTAAATTTTTACAGGATATACTTTGTAGGAGTTCTAGTTAACAATAAGAGAAGGAAGAATATATTTTTATGTTATTATGTAATATTATCAATACTTTAGAGAGTTTAAATCTTATTTTTGAGAGGATAAATGACTTTAATTTAAATCTTAATAGTCCAGTGCAATTATTTTTAATATCGTTTGTGATAATAAGTATTATAGTAAAATTTTCAGGAGCTTTTTATGCATCTAATATAGAAATATTTTTATCAAAAAAAAATAAAGAAAAAAACAAAGAATTGTCAAATCTTGTATTTTTGTTTGTAGTTATAGTTTTTTGCAATGAAATGTTTACTTTGGAAAATACTTTTTCCATATGCGAGTTTTTAATATTAATAATAATGTTATTTTGTATTGGTGTATTAAAAGTTATTCAAAGCATAAAGAATTCAAAAGATACAAAGCTACTAAAGAAGCTAAAAGATACAAAGTTACTAAAGAAACTGAATACTTCGTTTATTGAACGGAATAAACAAAATTGTTTTTTAGTTATTATTTTAGTTTTTTTTCCATTGGTAATATCAGCATTTTCTAATATTAATAAGACACCTAAAATATCCCTAACAATATTAGGAACATTAGTAGAAACCATACTAATATTTTTGATATCTAATGGACTTAGAATGAATTATTCAAATATTAAAATTGTAAAATTTGATGATGAACAAGAAAAATATTATCTATTAGCAAAAATTGATGATAAAAAAATAATTTGTGGCGATAAAAATACAATTAATGACTCATCAAAATTAATAACTATTGATGTAGAAGATATTTTGAACAAAACATATTATATGGTATCAGAAAAAAATGGAATAACCTTAACTTCCAAAAATGATTAGCCCTAATGATGTTTATGGTCATTGTTGTTGGGGTCAGTCACCAATGTGGTCAAAATAGCGTCAACTTAAGGATAAAGTCTTAAGTTGATGCAAGATAAAGTTATCAAATAGAAGTTAAAAAATAAAGCAATTCCGAAAATGACGCACTTTAACAAGGACTTCGTGAAAGTCCTTTTAATTAGTATAACTTTTATTTCAATCAAAAAGAAACTTTTTGATTGTTAAAGTGTGTTCGTCCCTTTGCTTTATTCTTTTTTCGTTTGAAAGTACGGCCTGGCATTATTTGAGACCTGTTACGGACAGCTTCTGAATAAAGTCTGTTAATTTCGTCGATAGTACTGATGGTACACAGTATTTTTGGAAGAAGTCTTTTCATGAAACCTATAATAAAAGCACGTTTTGCTTGATAACGATATTTGTTTGAGCTTTTGGCTGAGATTTCAATCTCTTCATCAGCTTGATTTTTTATAAGTGATGAGAGATTTGAAAGTAGCATATTAATATAGAATTCCTGAAATACAGAGGTTGTAGTAGCACCAGAGAACACTTCAATTGTAAGTCTGCTTTTAATTCTTTGTATTTCAATGAATAATCTTGGGGTGATTGAGCCACCTGTCCGGTGCGATTGAGCTACACTTCCGTTTTATAGTGAGCCATCATTCCGGTATGGTTGAGCCACACTGTCTTATAATAGATTCATACACAAACATTGTGTAAATCTATTATAACGAGGTCGCTACAATGACCAAATACCGTGAAATCCTAAGATTAGCTGGCTTGGGATTTAGTAACCGGAACATTGCATTAAGTGTTCCTTGTTCAAGAAATACTGTCTCTAAAGTCTTGAAGCGAGCACGGGAGTTGAATCTGTGCTCGCCTTTACAAGACAATCAAACAGACGAAGTACTTGAAAAATTGTTTTATCCCCAATTAAACAATCGTCCTCAGAAACGGATGCCTGACTATGATTTGCAGAAGGGAAAAACTTTTTCTGCGAGCACAGCATCGGTATCGCTTTCATCAAGTGGCCAGGAGATATCTAATTCCTTAGCTCGCTTTAAAACGCGATTGACCGTTTTCTTGGAGACATTGCAGCTGTCGGCAATATTCTGCTGACTGAGTCCCAGACCACTAAGTCAGAGAATCTCTCGGTACTTGGTCATAGTCATGACCTCCTTTGAATGTATTTACACCTTTTGGTGCATGATTACATTCTAAGGGATTTATGATAAAGGTTTCCACCACCGGAATGGTGGTTTCCTTAAAAACGGATTTGTGGTTTCCCATCCCCGGACAGCGGGGACATAGAGACCGGATTATTCAGGAAGAAAAGATATGTTTCAGGTTCTATGGCCTTTTATAGATTATGCAATAGCCAATGCCGAGCGATTAGATAAATTAAATGAGCGAAAAACGCCAGCGAGTGCTGTACCTGGGACAAAAGTACATGAACTGATTAAACATTTAAGACTTTATTTAAAAATGGAATGATATTTACTTGTTTTTCTGCAAAGTGGAGAATAATAGATTTCATGATTTATTTTAATTTGGCAAAATGTAAGTATGTTCTCAAGATGAAAGCAGAAAATTTGTGGGGCGAGTATCAGAACTGTGTCAAAGGATAGAAAATATATTTAGGAGACTATGCGATGAAAATTAAGAGTATTTCTATAGAAAATTTCCGTTCAATTAAAAATGCTACAATAAATTTTAATGAAATTACAGCACTTGTAGGAGAAAATAATGCTGGGAAAACAGCCATTCTTAGAGCTTTGAATAGTGTGTTTAATTATGAATATGAAAATGAATTTTTTCTTAATTCAATGCACAGATATTGGAAAAAAACCATAACAAAGATAACGATTATTTTTGAAGAAGTTCCGGAAAAAGAAATATATATGAATAAGAAAAAAGATGGTATTCTTCGATTAAGATTTCAATACAGTTATAGTAAATCAAGAAATGGAAGAACCTTATGCTGTTTGATTGATAATGAGAAAGTAAATATAGATGAGAATTTTATTTTGGAATTGAAAAAAGACATTGATTTTGTATATATTCCCGCAAATAGAGGTGGAAAGGATTTGACATGGTCGGAGTCTTCAATACTTGCTAGAGTTGTTAAGGCATATTTGCAAGATTATACGAGAAATAGAGATTTATTGTCAAATCAGGTCGCTCGGATGGCTAAATCTATTCATAAGCAGGTTTTAACAAAATTGGAATCAGAACTTTCACAACTGAATATGGTTGATGATTTTGGTAATTATAAGCTTTCGTTCAGAGAGAGTATTGATTATAAAATTTTCTTAGATCAAATAAATCTGTATTTAGATGATGAAGAATCGATGCCGGTTTCTGAATATGGAAGTGGAGTGAAGAGTTTAACTGTAATTGCACTGCATAGAATGTTGGCAAAGCTAAACAATGTTTCTATTATTTTAGGGATAGAAGAGCCAGAAACCAATTTGCATCCACAAGCACAGAAAAAATTTATAGCTTCATTAAAAGATAAGCGACAAGATTGTGAAACACAAGCGATTTTTGCGACACATTCCACGGTAATTGTAGATGCACTTGATCACCAGGATATTGTATTGGTTAGAAGAGAAAAGGATGAGAAACGAGGATTTCATTCTAGCACATCTCAGTTACCAGTTGATTTTTGGACATTACATAATATTGCAGAACTTAAACATTATAATTTTTTTAAGTATAGAAATAGTGATTTCTTTTTTGCTAAGTATGTTGTTATTACGGAAAGCATTACAGATGCACAAGTGATAGAACGACTTATTGAACCGCAATTAGGTGATTTGTATTACAATGTAAGTGTTTTAAATTTGGATGGAGTGAAAAATCTACAATATCCATTTTTCTTGTTGAGTGATTTGGGTATTCCTTTTACGGCGGTAGTTGATAAGGATGTTTTCCTTCCATATAAAAATGGGAAACTTATGGATAGTAGAAATTCAGAAACTTTTTTACCAGAGTATTCGAATACATTGAACAGAAGAAATCCGGTTTTAAATTCAGTTTTTAATACTGAAGAATTGAAAGATAAGTTGGAAGAATATGTAAATCAATCATATACAAAATTTGTAAACTATATAGAAAAATACAACATGCTGTCGATGCAGTATTGTTTGGAAATGGATCTAGTTGCAACAGATAAAGCAAGTGAATTATATTATGATCATTATAATTTACTTGGAGAAAAAAGAAACAGGAAAAGTCTTTTAATAGAAAGGAAGGATGCTATAAAGGATCCCACGGTTCTTCTTGAAATATTTGATAGATTAAATCCGAGCGAATATCCATTTAGTTTTAAAAAGATAAAGAATATTCTTGTTAAGAAGATAAAAACTGCAATTATAACACAAAGACAAAATATGGAAGTAGAGGAATAGTAGAATAGTTTTCTGCTCATGAAAATCCTCCATTTCTGTGATTAGAATATCACATCTGGAAGGGAGTGTCAAAGAAAAAGGGTTCACATGGGAACTGTGATTAAGAATAGGGGCACGTCTTGTGTGGGTGTCCGTAAAACGGGTACTACACTAATTCGTGTGTCCACTGTTATGGGTACATTATAATGAAATTGATATTGAAGTACAAGGAAATTCGGCAGGGGCACATATCAGACGAGCAAGATATCATAGCAGTATGGTAGATTCTAAAATGTTAGACGAAGGACAGGAGTTCAGGCAACTTAAGGATTCGTATATCATATTTATATATAAACATGATAAATTTAGAAAGGGTTTACCAGTATATCACATAGACCGATATATAAGGGAAACAGAAGAATTATTTGATGATGGTTCCCATATTATATATGTAAATGGTAACTATAAAGGTAATGATTAAATTGGACAGCTAATGAATGATTTTCGTCAGACAGATTCAGATAAGATTCATTATGCTGCATTAGCAAAAGGTGTAAAGCATTTTAAGGATACTGAAAAGGGGCGTGAGCAAATGTGTGAAGCAGTTGAAAAATATGCAAAGGAATATGCAAAGGAATATGCAAAAGAATATGCGGTAAAGGAAAAGATGATTTCTGTGAAAAATCTTATGGAGAATATGAAACTTACAGTGGATCAGGCACTAAATGCTTTGGGAATTCAAGGGGATGAAAGAAAAACCATAATAAATCAATTACAAAACCGAAATTAGGATATTTAAGTAGAGATATATTAAAAAATTTTTAGAACATAAATATAAGATGTTCTAGATTGAAATGCTAAAGAGTGTCATGGCACACCCAAATAGAAGCCCCAGTAGCTGGAACTACTGGGGCTTCTATTTAATTGAGCTGCTACAATTAACAGTGGGGTTAGGCATCATTATATTTCTTACAAAAATACAGAGTTTTATATATAACCTATCTGCCTAAATACATTGAATTAGGATGAAAGACGATATTAAAAAAGAGTGCAAACTGCTTGCAATTAGCAATCAAACGAAATATAATGAAGAAAAAAGAGGAGGCGATATCTATGGCAAGAACAGCAAATGTATTTGTACGTGTTGAGCCTGAAGTAAAAGAGCAGGCAGAGCAGGTGCTTGATCGACTTGGCATCCCAATGTCCAATGCGGTAGGAATGTTTCTGAGACAGATTGTACTCCAGAGAGGAATTCCTTTTGAAATGAAACTTCCGGCTTATGAGGAACCTGTTGCGTATGGCTCTCTGACAAAGGAACAGTTCAATGCAGAAATAGAAAAAGGCATGGAAGATATTAAAGCAGGCAGAGTATATTCAGCAGATGAAGTTGAAGCAGAAATGAAACGGGAATTTGGTATATGAAATATAAAGTGATGTATACAGCAGGAGCCAAAAGAGATCTGAGAAATATTTTCAGATATATTTCAGAGGAACTGTTAGCTCCAGAGAACGCTGCCGGACAGACAGACCGAATTATGGCTGCTATTCGAAAGCTGGACACCATGCCGAATAGAAACCGGCTTTATGAGGAAGAACTATGGCACAGCAGAGGACTTCGGTTCTTTCCGGTGGACAATTATTTGGTATTTTATAAGACAAATGATGAAAATGAAATAGTGTATATAGTTCGAATTATGTATCGTGGACGTGATGTTCGCAAGCAGTTAAGCCGGACAGAAGACATTTCAGAAAATTAAAATTTAATATGGAACCAGAGGTTTGAGCAGTTAGTCTATGAAAAATAGGGGAGCTGCTTTTTTCATACAAAGTCCATCTGAAGATGTGTGATTTAATGAGTGGTGGGGGCAGGCACCAATGTGGTCAAAAAGCATCAACTTAAGGAAAATGTCTTAAGTTGATGCAAGATAAAATTATCGAGCTGTTATCTGGGCGGAACATATTGGTGTTTATGATTCCTTATCTTGTACAAAATCGGTTCTCATTTTTGTCAGGCTTCAGCTCATTTCATTGCCGCAACTTTGCAATTTATAATAGTTATCAATTGAATATTAACCTAAAATTCGCTATACTGAATAATATAATTTGTCGAAAATATGTTTGCCGAAAGGACGGATTGCAACAAGTTAATTATTTACTCATAATGAGTATCAGAAAATGCTAGTGTTTTACTATACTTATATTTCAGTCGAATTTTTAAGACGGTGGAGGGCATGAGTCCGAGTTAGCATAGGAAAAAGTGGTAAAGTATAAATTGTTTTTACTGCAATCTGAAGAGTTATTGTGAAGGAGAGGTAAAGAATGGATGAGCATGATGTAGTGGAAGCTGGAATTGATTTACTTTTGGGGGATCCTAAGTCAGTCTTAAAAAAAATAGGTTTATCTATTTTGGATAAGAAACAGTTTGAGGCTATATTCGTATCAGCTGGGAAAACGGTTGCTGAATATGAAAAAGATAACACAGAGCAGAATGACATTAGGAGGATTTTGTTCTGTGAGGAAACTATGAGACTTTTAGCTAATGAAATAAGAAAGAGTAATAGTTTTGATTGGCTAAAGGATTTGGATAGATGTGTTAATGATTTACTTTCTTTAAGTGAACTTGATAGCATCAATAAAGCTAGATGCAAGAAACATTTTGAGGATATAGTAATTTATCAAATTAAAAAGTTATTTCCGCAAAGGTATGTTTCTTATTGCCTGGGAGATATCCATGACAATGTTAATAGTTTGATGGCTTCAACGCAATCTAGTAACGAGACGCTCAATAAGATTCTTGAATTGATGAGTCAAAATGATGGTGAATACAATCAAAAGAGTTCAACGACACATGAAGACTGGCAGGATAAGAGTTCATATACATTACTTGAATGGCATTTGGAGAGGGTGGAAGTTGATGGTATATTTGCGCACAAAGATAGCTATACTGATGATATTATTAAACTAACAGAAACGTGGCAAAAGGAACGTGATGAATATCCGGGTTGGTATATTATTCCATATAATACGGCTGTAGAGTTAAGTATGTATACTGACGAGAATGGATTGTTACAAAAGCATGAGACGGAAGATATTGACGTAATGTTGGATTTTGCTTATGAATTGTGCTGGAGACGTATAAAAACAATGCTACCATATAGCGAGTATGAAGTATTTCACTTAAGGCAGATATGGGACAAGTATTATGTAAAAATTAAGGAAAATGCCGGTGGTTCAGACAAAATACGAAAGTGGTTCTATATAGGGCAGATACTGCTTTCTGATTATAGGGAGTCTATGAATTGGAACGAATGGCAGAGTCTTATGGACATTTTGACTGTCTATCAGGATAGTGGAAATAATGGTAAAGTCGACTTAATGATAGAAAGAGCTAAGGCATGTTATTTTAAATTAGATATACCGAGTTTGAGAAGGGAGTTGGATCAGTGCGATATTCCGGAGGAGTGTTATGAACAGAGACTGTTGGTAATAGGGCTCGATTTGGAATGTGGAAAATTGGAAGAATCACTTGAAAAGTTAAAGCAGCTCAGACAAGATTTAATTTGTAAAGTAGATGAGAATAATGAAAATTATTATCTAAAGAGTTTAGAGGCATCGGTATTACAGTTACTTTCTATTTGTCAGCAGGCATATTCTTTACATAAAGGAAAATACGAATTTGAACAAATGGGAATCGATGAGATATTAGAAGAGATTGACCGGAAAAAAGAATTTTTTAACTGGGAATCATGGAAAAATAATGTTGCTAAAGAACTTTTTAATCATTGTGTTGATAATCAATTTGAAAAGGAAACATTTGAACTAAACAGGAGAACAATGACAATAGGCTCATATAGTCGTTTCGGACATGCGGAAGGATACCAGCTTTATAAAGTTTTAGAGAAACTCGGGGTTCCATTTAAATGTGGATGCGTTACGGTTATTTCAGATATGGAATTGCCTTTGATAGCGTCTATTTATGATTTTAATAATAGATTAGGTTTGTTTCTGTTGGTTCGTTGTTCGAGTACAGGAACAATAGAAAAACTTATAAATAGAAAATTTGTAATGGATTTAGAGAGTGGGTATATTGACGATGTTATAGATATTTTAATAAATGCTATTGAGGTTAATATCGGTGAAATAATTGCAATGGGAAATGGTTTCTCGGAATATTTAGCTGGGCATATAAGGGAAAATGTTCCTATATTATTGCAAAGATTTTCAAGCCGGGCATCTGAAAGGATGCAAAAAAAGGAATTACAGTTTATTCAGAAAATTATGAGTTATAGGAACATTCCACCTCGATTTGAAGTAACTCAATTAATGGATAAGCTATTACGGCAAATATCCGAACGTATGAAGGTTAAGCTACTTCCTCTAATGATGGAAACTGAGATTGTAGAGCAAGTAACAATGCACTCGAGAGTTGATGGTTCAAATGGAATAGATATTTTTGACTGTTATTTTAACAAGCAAGGATTGGATACTTTGTTTGAAGAATATAATGTGCTGATAGATGAAGATGTGATAAATTGGCTATTAAAAGATGATTGGAAGTCTGATTACGAATGGAAGACAAAAGTCGTAAGATTAAAGATTTTAGATGAATATCATCTTTTAAGTACTAAACAGCATGATGAATATGTGAAGTTAATTTGGGCAAATATTGATGAGAAAACTCAATTGCCTAAATTGACTGGTTATTACTTATGGGTATATGAAACTTTACCATACATTGATGAATCAATTCCAAAATTGTCGGTTAAGAATTATTTTATTACATATGATATTGCTACGGATAGCAATGATTTATATTTAAAACAATTGACACTTTTATGTGCGAATGTGGAGCTAGGCTATTGGAATGAAAAAGAGGTGCTTATTATTCTAAATAAGATAAGTAAATACTGGTACAAAATTGCAGAGAATACAGCGAATATTATGTTTGAGGATAATTCTAGAAAGGCCGTATATGCAATAGCAGCTATGCTGGAAAATTGCAATAGTATGATTTCCGATGAAGCACGAGAGATTCTTATTAAACTGGCACATGAAATGAATGAAAAGGGGATTTATACAAAGTGTTTTGATATATTTATTTTGCGGGATGAACAATGGGAACGTGATGTACAAGAGAATATTTTTGCAATGAATGAATCTCAATCAATAGATTCTCTTAGAGCTATGGAAAAGTATATTAAACGTTATCCTGATAGTGTTATTACTAGTGAAATGCTTGAAAAGATAGTCAAATTAATTGAGCTTAGGAAAGAACCGGGACTACTTTCTGCTATATGGATATTACATAATCTGGTATATACGAAGAATACGGTTATAGATACTATTGGAATTGAAAGAATAGATAGATTACTGTTTTTTTTGGCAGAATTAATTAACTACGATAATGCTGCTATGAAAGATATTAAGCATTGTATTGAGCTTCGACAGGCTTGTGCGGCTCTGGCTTTTAGACTATTTGATTGGAAGACAGTAAATTGCGGTAAGGGTGTGGAAAAATGGCGTGAGATTTGTAAATCATCTGATGAGGCAAACGAGGTACGTAATCAGTGGATATGGTAAACTTTGCAGGAACTTACTAGTATTTTGGGGTTTTTAGCTATACTATTACCTATCCGTAAGGACGAAAACTATGAGAAAAATTATCTGATAGGAAAGTATTGTGCAATTCCTACCTTAAAGAGTATTGATATTTTTAAGGGAGATGGGTGGTCGGAGGACATTGGTTTAGCATCGACCGGAGTGGAACGGAGAGATTAGGATGGCGAAAAAGGACAGAACAGATAACAGAAAAATTCGTGAGCAGAGAAAGCAATTCAAGGTACCGGAATTATGTTGCCAAGGCATATACAAAATGCAATGTTGATGCAGAGATTTTACTGAATTCATTGTACTGGTTCGAATATCAGAAACAACAAATGGCATAGTTTTGCTTGTAAATTTCATATAGAAAGAGTACTATAGTTTTAGAAGACTATGCTATTTCAGCATTGATAGTAAAAATATATCTGATTATAAGTTTACAGTAGGAAATCAGATTTTAAAACCGGTTAAGAAAGATGGTAAATATTATGTTGATTTTGCATAAAATATAGTACTAGAGTATAATTCCTGACTTTGAGAGTTGAAGTTAGAGGAAATTCAGCTTGCTAAAAAGCATGCATATATAAAAGAAAATTATGAAAAGTGGAATTTTTTAGAGGCTTTTTCAGTGTCTGACGATTATAAGACAGAACCTATAGATTTCTATTTCGAATTTAAAAAGTCATCTACTTGCAGCTTGGCTGAATTGGTAAAAAAGGAACATAGATATATATGCAATGATGGGTATATTAAAGAGCATTCAATTGATGATTTAAGCGAGTGCATTGTAGTGCACAACCGTAAGCAGGCTTTGAAAATATTTGCAAATATCAATAGAATATTTGATGATTATTTGAGCAAGGCTGGGCTTGAAGGAATTGAGTATTATCGGCAGTATTTTGAAATTAGTGTAAGAAGAGATGGAATGCCACAAGTATTTTTGCCATATAGTTGGACAAGTAAAGAGTATCTGATGAAGGAAGAATCCCTTCTTTAGTAATCTGATTTACAGAAACTTATTAACCAAGTAGTCTTGATTGACTACACCATAATTATACTAGGATATAGAAAATGAAATTTAATTTCAACAAAAAAATAGTTAGTACAATAGTGATATTGATTTTTGGCGTAGCAATTACAGTTGCAGCACTGTCTGCAAAGAATATAGCGCTTGAAAATAAAACAAGCTCAGAAATAGCCACAGAGGCAGTATCAGCTACAGAGATGATATTGGATACAGAAAATACAGAGACTAGTAATGTGGATAAGAATTCTGACGAAAGTTCAACAACTACAAAAGAAACGGGCAAAAGCTTGAAAGATACAAAGAGCTCATCAGAAAACACCGATAATAATGATTCCAGGAATTCATATGAGACTGATATAATGAAAAATGATGAATCAGAAAACACTTCAGACGATGTAAATAAAACAGGTGATAAGATTGATAAAAAATCTGAAATAAACAATTCAGGAGATAGTGGTTCAGGCACAGATGATTCAGATAATGACAATTCAGGAATGAATAATAATAATGAACCGAAATCTGATAACGGAGTGATAGAGCTTCCAATTATACCGATTGACTAATGAGACGTCAGTTGTGGTTTTACCTACATTTGAAGAGGAAACGTAAGAGGAGTTAATACAATGGAGAACGATACATTGTAATTGTATTTTACATGGTAATCCGCTATATTAGATATAGGTATAGCGGATTATTTTAATGGAGGAAGTCGAATGAAGACAAAAAAGTTTTTATCATTGGTGTTAAGTGCGGCTATGATATTAGGTGTGGCTGTTCCGGTCGCAGCAGAACCGGTGTCAGCAGGGCAAGGCGTTGAAGCAGAACAACAGCCAATTGTAGAAAATAGCATTACAAGTGGATATATTCTGAGTGATTTGGATTATAATACACCGGTGTATGAACCGGATGAGGCGGTGCCGTATTCTGATGATTGGGGATATTCTGCAGATGAAACTATAGAGAACAAGTATCCGGCAAATGGAGTCAGCGATATCAAGGCGAAATATCCGTCTGTTCGTAATCAAAATCCTCTTGGCACATGCTGGACATTTTCGTCAATAGGTCTTGCAGAGTTTGATCTGATTAATGATGGTGCGTTTGATAAAAATATAGATCTTAGTGAACTGCATCTGGCATATTATGCATATAATTCGCTGTTAGATCCGCTTGGTGGAACAGAGGGGGACTATGCAAAGTACTATATGAATAATACAAGTGTTCAGTATGGTTATCTCAATCGTGGTGGCAACTATTTGATGGCGGCACGCAGAATGGGACAGTGGTGTGGTCCGGTAAGCGAGAGTGATGTACCATATAGTAAGGTGGCAAGCAACGGATATACAGCAAGCACTATTGATGCTTTTCTTAATACAGGTTTATCTGATGAATATGCATATTCAAAGGATAAGGCACATCTGGAAAATACATACATGATTAATATCAAGGAAAATGCATCAGATGTGAAAAAAGCCATAAAAAAATATGGTGCAGTGGGAATTATGTATAGTCATAATGATAACGGATATCATTACATAAATAACAGTTATAATGATAAAATAAATAACAGAGCAGGTCATGCGGTAATGGTTGTTGGATGGGATGATAACTATTCTAAAGATAATTTCAGAGATGGTGTTAAACCTGAAAAAGATGGTGCATGGCTGATTCGTAATAGTTGGGGAGAAGGAACCGGTTTATATTATAATCAGAGTTATTTCTGGATGTCATATGAAACGTTTTCTTTATCCGATACGGCTTGGGTGTTTGATTTTTCTGCTAATGATGGATATGATAACAATTATCAAGTTGATGGAGGGTTAAATGTAGCCCATCAAAGCGGTTACAGAAAATTGGCCAATGTTTTTACTACTCAGGCAAAACAGGGAGTATCTTCTGAGGACTTAAAAGCAGTTTCCCTGTCTATTACATCTAAAACGAATGTGAATTATACAATAGAGATTTATACAGATTTAAAAGATAAGACAAAGCCAACCAGCGGAACAAAGAAGGAGACTGCTACCACTACAGGGCAGACAACCTATGCCGGAGTATATACCATTCCACTTAAATCAGCGGTTAATCTGAAGCCTGGGACAAGCTATTCGGTTGTAGTGACTACTGATACACCTGCCATTGACATTGAGGCAGCTATGACCGGAGATGTAAATTATAATAATGAAATGGTGTGGGAGAATCATGCGTCAAGTGATAATACGGCAAGCTATTATTTCTATGGGACAGGGTTGGCATATTCCCGCAGTTGGAATTATCAGAATACGCATGGTAATTTCTGTATTAAAGCATTTACCGCCAATAATGTAGAAAAAGATTCTGAGAAGCTTGTTGGCAGGAGCCTTACTTTAAAAGATAATATTGATATGAACTACTATATGGAGCTTCCTGAAAGTATCAAATCAAACAGCAACGCATATATGGAGTTTACGGTGAATAATAGCCGGCCATATAAGGTCAGCGTAAACGATGCAATCCCTGTTGAGAAAAACGGAAAGGTTATATATAAGTTTGCATGTCCACTAAATGCTGCACAGATGTCAGATACGGTTAAAGCCAAAATGGTGGTGGATGGTAATAGTGGAAATGAATACACTTACAGTGTAAAGGAATATGCCACCGAGCTCCTGTCAAAATCAAACGAGTATCCGGAAGAAACCATTAAGCTGGTGAAGGCACTCTTAAACTATGGAACGGCAGCGCAGAGCTTCTTTAAATATAACACAGGCAAGCCGGCAAACGCTATTTTAAGCGATACCGATAAAATTGTCGCAGCAGCTGATTTTGCTGCATATAAGGCTGTTATTAAAACAGATAGTGCAAATAGTCAGAGTAATGGACTGACATATTATGGAAGCTCTCTGATATGTAAGTCTGAGATGACAGTAAGACATTATTTTATGGTGAACGAAGGCTGTGATATAAACAATTACAAGTTCAGCTATGTTAATGCATATGGCAATGAAGTCAGTCTGACACCTAAAAAGGCTTCAGATGGGGTGTATTGTGTAGATATAAACGGAATAATGGCACGCAACCTGAATAGTAATTATGCATGCAAAGTCACCGAAAAGAATAAGGCCTGTATTTTAGAGCTGGACTATGGTCCGTTCAGCTATTCACAGAAGGTCATTAATAGTGGAAATTCATCTGCTGAATTAAAAAATCTGGTGAATGCGCTATATTGGTATTGGTATTATGGATATAGAAATTAAAAAGACTGCATAATTAAAACCACCGCAGAATTTAACGCTTTAACTAAGCTAAATTCCTGCGGTGGTTTCTTTTATTAAATGTTACTCCATCATAAGCTTATCGTTTGTTGTGCATCATGTTCGATAAGTAGATCTATAATATGATCACATGAAATAGAAAGAAATGATACACAGGCTAAGGAAACCCAATAATTGTTAATTAAATTATTGCAACATGCATAATAAAATAGTAATATGGAACTATAAGTTATCAATAAACTGAAACAATGCAATGCTGTTTTATAATGGCAGAAGTCGGGAGGAACAACGTATGAACAAAAGACTAATTAGCCTTGTTTTAACATTCATTATGTTGATTACAATGGTTCCATCAACTATTGTAGAGGCAAGTGAAGTAACGACAATGGAAAGCGTCAAAGCTTCGAGCAACCAATCAGAGGTCACGAAACCGGAGGAAAATACTATCTATGCGGTAAATCCACTGTATGAGGATGTTATCAGCATTGATGATTTAAAGAAAAACTTGACTCATCAAATGATGAGCAACTCTTTGGGTCATCCACAGGACAGTATTTTTCGGATTATGACAGTGCCGTTTTATATCTCAGAAAGCAGATGGTTAGCAGAGAAACAGAAATAAACTTGAATTTTCCGGAATCTTGGTTTACTTCACACAAGGATGGGCTATATTGGGATTTATTATATGATGCAATGAAGTGCGACGATAGCTCTACCGGACAGGAGGGGGATGCACTTTTGTATGGATATGCAGGCTGTAATGTTTCATACAGTACTGCAGGATATATAAAATATACCATGGCATATCATTCTAATGCGGAACAGGAAGCAAAGCTGACAGAGGCTGTGGCTGTGGCAATGGCAAAACTGCAGCTTAATGGTTTCAGCGAAGCCAAAAAGATTACAAAGATTCATGATTATATCTGCAATCATGTCGATTATGAATACAATTCAAAAGAAGAACAGATATATACAGCTTATGGCGCTCTTTGCACCGGAAAAGCTGTCTGTCAGGGATATGCCGTGCTTTTCTACAGACTGTGCAAGGAAGCAGGGCTGTCGGTCAGAATTATCAGTGGTACCGGAAATGGAGGACCACATGCGTGGAATATAGTGCGAATCGGCAGCAAATACTATAATGTGGATTGTACCTGGGATGGACAGGATGCGGCCACATATAATGAGTTTCTGTTGAAATCAGAAGCTGATTTTAGAGATCATACCCGTGAATCGTGGCCGGTGGCAGGCAGTCATTGTCTGGATTATACGTCTGCTGAGTTTAACGCGCAGTATCCTATGACTGAAAAATCATGGGATGAGTCGACTACATATGCGCATAGCGAGGAGACCACGTCAGGTGCTGTGACACTAAAAGCAGAATGGAATGATCCTGTACTGGGACAGCCGACCATATTCCATGTGTCTGCAACAGGCGGATCAGGAAACTATAAATTCAGAATGGATGCACCGAGCTATTCGAGCCCAAATCAATGGGCATTCGAATCAGTAGCGGATCCAAGCCGCGGTGAGTGGATGAATTATACATCAGAGTGTGCTTCAAACGATTATACATTTACCATGACTGCTACCGGTACCTATAACTTTAGGTTTTATGTGATGGATAAAACAGCAGGGGTAAATTACTTGCGAGTGAGTTTCAATATAAGTGTATCGGATGATAAATACCCGAGTGTTGACTCGATTGTCAAGTCTGCAGTAGCTGAGTGCAACAGCAAAACTGATGGCTCAGAGTATGCAAAAGCCCTTTGGCTGCATGACTGGCTGCTTGACCAGCTTGAGTATGATAAAACCCTGAAATGGTCTTCGGCTGAGAGTGCGCTGACCAGAGAGCTTGGCACCTGTCAGTCGTATGAGAGTGCATATGCAAAGCTCCTTACTGCAGCAGGAATAGAAAACAGCGAGACAAGGGATACCTATGATGGACACACCTGGAATGCCATGAAGCTGGATGGACAGTGGTATCAGACGGACTGTACCTGGGATGACAGCAGCGATAATTGGTATAGCTTTGACCAGAGACGTTTGTATTTTGGTCTGACGGATGAGCTGATGGCCATAGCACATCCGGGACATAGCAAAATTTATACCACAGATGATTATAAAACGCGTTCAACAAGCCTTGCCGACAATTATTTTGTAAGGACAGGAGATGCCGCAAAGTGGGCAAAAGCATACTCAGACAGGATTCAGAAAAATCTGGATGCAGGAAAGACAGAGTTTGAAATAGCAGCGGACAATGCTTCTTATCCACCGAGTATTTCAGGTATTCAAAATGGTATTATAGCGTATGCGATAAATCAAATGACATGGACCACAGACAAAGCAGCGGTAACATTAAATGCAACAGGAAGCGCAAATAGCTTTACATTTACAGCCGAATACGTTTCGGAGAGTCCTGCGGTCAGCTTGTATGGCAGAAGCATAACCCTTAAAGACAACATCGATGTAAACTATTACATGGAAATGTCTGATTCGGTGTTTGAGCATGATGCTTATCTGGAATTTAAAATCGGCGGTCAGACATATAAGCTTAATGCGAGTGACGCCGCTGAGGTAAATGAGAACGGTAAAACCTTATACAAGTTCTCATGTCCGGTGAATGCGGCACAGATGTCTGATACTATCGAGACGAGAATAGTGATTGATAACAAGACCGAGGAAGAGTATTTATACAGTGTAAAAGAATATGCCACCGAGCTCCTGTCAAAATCAAACGAGTATCCGGCGGAGACCATTAAGCTTGTGAAGGCACTCTTAAACTATGGAACCGCAGCGCAGAACTTCTTTAAATATAACACTGATAAGCCGGCAAATGCTGGTTTGAGCGATACAGATAAAGCTGTAGCAGCAGCTGATTTTGAGGAATATAAGGCTGTTATTAAAACGGATAGTGCAAATGGTCAGAGTAATGGACTGACATATTACGGAAGCCACAGAAGGTCATTAATAGCGGAAATTCATCTGATAAATTAAAAAATCTGGTGAACGCGCTATATTGGTATTGGTATTATGGATATAGAAATTAAAAAGACTGCATAAGTAAAACCACCGCAGAATTTAACGCTTTAACTAAGCTAAATTCCTGCGGTGGTTTCTTTTGTGCTTATCTGCTTACAATGCTAATCACGGAAGACAAGACCGCCTTTCTGACATATGGGACAAAGTAATTCACTGCTCTCTGATAAAAATATGCTGTCATTTTCTCTTAATAATGACAGTATGATGGTCTATGGCTGGACATTCAAGATTATAAATAATTGTATTTTACAGGGTAATCCGCTATATTAGATATAAGTGTAACGGATTATTTTGGTTCTGCAGAAAGAGATGCAGTGGGCGAGAAATTGTAGATTCGTTGAGAATGTAATTTTATGCAATTTTACCACTTTAACGCATTAAAATTTAATATTTTTTTTATAAAATGTGCAAAATATAACAAAAAGTACTGGACAAAATGTCCTATATAAGGTAAAATGCATATATGCAATCAAGCAACACATTTGAAGGTTGTGCAGATAGTATTGGGTATATTTTACGAATTGGGGGGATTTTTCATGAGAATATATCAGGCTAAGGATTATGCAGATATGAGCAGAAAGGCTGCAAATATCGTATCGGCACAGGTGATTATGAAGCCTAATTGTGTATTGGGACTGGCTACAGGCTCTACACCTATCGGTTTATATAAGCAGCTCGTTGAGTGGTTCAAGAAGGGGGATTTGGACTTCTCAGAGGTTATGACGGTGAATCTTGATGAGTACAAGGGACTAAGCCGTGAGAATGACCAGAGCTACTATTATTTTATGCATCAGAATTTGTTTGATCATGTGAATATTCCGGTTGAGAATACTCACCTGCCAAACGGCATGGAGCCGGATTCACAGAAGGAGTGTAAGCGCTATACAGAGCTGATTCAGTCTCTTGGCGGTGTTGATTTACAGCTTCTTGGTATCGGGCACAATGGTCATATCGGTTTTAATGAGCCGGGCGAGTCTTTTGACAAGCAGGTACACTGTGTGAATCTGACAGAGTCTACTATTGAGGCTAATAAGCGCTTCTTTGCATCGGCTGATGATGTTCCGAAGCAGGCTTATACAATGGGCATCAAGACCATCATGCAGGCTAAGAAGATTCTTATTGTTGCAAGTGGTGAGGATAAGGCAGAGATAGTGCACAAGGCTTTCTTTGGACCGATTACACCACAGGTGCCGGCTTCTGTATTGCAGCTGCACAATGATGTTACGCTTGTAGCGGATGAGGCTGCATTGAGTTGTTTGTAGATGTTTTTTAGTTGAGAAGGTGCATGTATATGATAATAAAAAATGCAAGGGTATTTACAGAGGATGGCAGCTTTATGCAAGGCGATGTTGTCGTTAAGGATGGCCGTTTTGACAGTGTTTTGGAGAGAACAGCTGACACGGACGCGGCTAATGACAGCGCACAGCAGGAGATTATAGATGCATCAGGTCTTATCATGATACCGGGTCTTGTGGATATTCATTTTCATGGATGCAAGGGAGCTGATATGTGTGACGGTACCACAGAGGCACTTGATGTGATTACAGCATACGAGGCTTCTGTCGGAGTGACGAGCGTGTGTCCGGCTACTATGACCATTCAAAGGGATGAGCTTTTGAGTGTCATGAAAAATGCCGGTGATTATAATTATCATGGTGGTGCACATCTTGTAGGTATCAATATGGAGGGGCCTTTTATCAGTCCTTCTAAAAAGGGCGCACAGGCGGCAGAGAATATCATGCGATGTGATTATGATTATTTCTGTGAGCTTCAGGATGCGGCCCAGGGCTTGATAAAGCTTGTAGATATCGCTCCGGAGGAGCCGGGCGCGATGGATTTTATAGACAGGGTAAGAGGAAGTGTTGTGGTTTCAATAGCACACACAGCGGCTGATTATGACACCGCAGTAGAGGCTATGGAGCATGGTGCAAGCCATGCTACACATTTGTATAATGCGATGCCACCGCTTCATCACAGGAATCCGGGAGTTATCGGGGCTGTGAGAGATTCAGAAAAGTGTCATGCAGAGCTCATTTGTGACGGTGTGCATATTCACCCGTCGGTTATCAGGGCGACATTTGCCATGTTTGGTGCGAAGCGCATGATTTTAATAAGTGACAGCATGAGAGCCACAGGGCTTGAGGATGGTGAGTATACACTCGGTGGACAGGCAGTGACGGTCAGAGGTCCGCTTGCTACACTCCATGATGGGACAATTGCAGGCTCGGCAACCAATCTGATGGATTGTATGCGTTTCACAGTAAGGCAGGCAGGTATTCCGCTTGAGGAGGCTATTATGTGTGCTACAGCCAATCCGGCTAAGGAGATTGGCATCTATGATGAAGCAGGCAGCATTTCTGCAGGAAAGAGAGCAGATTTTGTGCTTCTCAATGATGATTTGGATATTGTGAGTGTGTATATCGACGGAAAGGAGATATCATGTTAGGTTTTTTTAAGAATAAATCAAAGGGAAAGGTGATCTGTTCTCCGTGCAACGGTAGAGTGGTTCCTATTACAGAGGTTCCGGATCCTACATTTTCTGAGAAGATATTGGGAGACGGCGTGGCCGTGATTCCTTCTGAGGGCAGGTTTTACGCTCCGGCGGATGGTGAGGTGACAGCTGTATTTGATACGTTGCATGCTTTTACCATGACGACCACTCAGGGAGTCGAGCTGCTTTTGCACATTGGTCTGGATACAGTGGTACTAAAGGGGGCTCCTTTTACATCACATATTTCCGTTGGTGATCAGGTGAAGAAGGGCGACCTTTTGATGGAGGCTGACCTGGAGCAGATTAAGGCAGCAGATCTTAATGTCATTACTCCGGTTTTAATTGGCAACACTGCTGATTATAGTGAGATAAAGATGCTCAAAGAGGGTGATGTATCCGCTGGTGATGAGATTTTAAGTCTCGCGTAGATTTGAATATAATTATATAATAATAACGAACTTTATTGGAGTATCTCCAGTTTAGTATACATAATGTAAAGGAGGGGAAATTTATGAAATTTCTTCAAAAACTGGGTAAAGCTTTAATGCTTCCCGTAGCAGTACTTCCTATCTGTGGTATCCTCATGGGTATTGGATATTTTTTATGTCCTGCAACCATGCAGGGTGGTGACATTGAGGGAGTGCGTAATTTAATAGGTCTGTTTTTAGTTAAAGCAGGGGGCGCTTTGATTGACAACATGGCCATCCTTTTTGTAATCGGCGTTGGTGTCGGTATGTCGGAAAAGAACGACGGTACCGGCGGTATTGCAGCTTTAGCTTCATGGCTGATGATGACAACACTCCTGTCTACAGGCTTTGTTACAACAATCATGCCATCTATCGCTGACAGCGCTACAAAGACACTTGCATTCGACAAGATTGCAAACCCATTTATCGGTATCTTAGCCGGTGTTATTGGTTCTTTGTGTTACAACAGATTTAAGGATACAAAGCTTCCTGACTGGCTGTCATTCTTCAGTGGCAAGCGTTGCGTAGCAATTATTGCAGGTGTTGTTTCAATCCTTGTATCTGTAGTATTACTGTTCGTATGGCCATTACTTTTCGGTGCTCTTGTAGCTATCGGTAAAGCAATCGTTGGTCTTGACGTAGTCGGCGCAGGTATCTATGCATTCCTGAACCGTCTGTTAATCCCTACAGGATTACACCACGCATTAAACAACGTATTCTGGTTCGATACTATCGGACTTGGAGACCTCTCTCATTTCTGGGCAGGCGAGACATCAAAGGATGTTTCATGGAGCCTCGGAATGTACATGTCAGGTTTCTTCCCATGTATGATGTTTGGTATTCCAGGTGCTGCACTTGCCATGGTTAAGTGTGCAAAGACTGCTAAGAAAAAGGCTGCCATCGGTATCCTTGCTTCTGCAGCTATCTGTGCATTCATCTGTGGTGTTACAGAGCCTTTCGAGTTTGCATTTATGTTCCTTGCTCCTGTTCTCTATGTGATTTATGCTTTACTTTATGGTATTTTCACAATGATTACAGTAGCTCTTGGATTTAGAGCAGGCTTCTCATTCTCAGCCGGTGCGATGGATTTATTATTCTCATCTTCACTTCCGGCTGCAGCAAGGACATGGCTCATCATTCCTCTTGGAATCGCAGCTTTTATCGTATTCTACATTGTATTCTATTTCGCTATCAAGAAATGGGATCTTAAGACCCCTGGTAGAGAGGACGATGATGTCGAGGCAGAGAAGAAGGCAGTGCTTACTAACAATGACTACACAGCAGTAGCAAAGACTATTCTTGAGGGCTGCGGTGGCAAAGACAATATTGCAAGCATTGACAACTGCATCACAAGACTCAGACTTGAGGTTAAGGATATCACTCAGGTTGATGACAAGAAGATTAAATCTGCAGGTGTTGCAGGCGTTATGAAGCCTGGCAAGAATTCTGTTCAGGTTATTATCGGAACCAAGGTTCAGTTTGTTGCGGATGAGTTTTCTAAGCTTTGCGAGTAGATTTGTTCTGCAATATAGCAGTGTTGATTCACATTAGGTGATTCACATAATTTCATAATACATGATTAAAAGCCACACCGGGTGTTATGCCTGGGTGGCTTTTTTAGTTGGTTCGGGCCGTAAGCTCCGCCCGGTCGTGGTGCACACGGACTCACGTTTTCGCTACGCTGCGCTGGTAAGATACTGTACGGATTATGCCTTTGAGTTTTTCTAGGCTTGACGAAAACGTCGAAACGCGCCTTCCATGGCGCGGTTCTCCTTGACTTGCCTTCCTTGGCAAGTCATTTCTGCGCTTCATGGGCATAATCCTACAGTATCTAAACAGCTTCGCTATGCGCTCTCACAAGAGTCCGTGTTCACCCCGCCGGGAGGGGCTTACGGCCCTTACGCTGTGGTGGAATCCGCTTAGGAGAGAGTTGCGAGTTGCACATTGTTGCAACCGGCAACGGGTTTATCTACGCCTTGCTTCTACGGGGCTGCGATGGGATAAAATAAGAAATGGTTGAAAAACAAACAAATGTTTGCTATAATAAATGAAGCGAGGAAATAAAAGTATATTAGGTTTAGTAATTTAAGTATTCATTTAATTTATTGTGATTAGGGAAAATCCAATATCAATCGATTGATAGAAAGAGTGATTTTATATGAACATATGGCTAAAGTTAAGGAAAACAGCTGCAATTACACTATGTGAATTACTTGCAATTGCTACAATTTTTACAGGCTGTGCCTCCACTGATTTATCCGGCACTGAAGGTGCCGGGCATGCCGCAGGAGCTGAAGTGGCAGGTGAGGATTCTTCCGGTGCTTTAGGCAGCAAGGATAAAGTGGATGGGCCACAGGAGGATCTTGTAAACAACAATTCTTATGTTTCACTTGATGCGATTCCTGCATATGATGGCAAGGCATACGTGGCTGTCAACAATAATGAGCCTTTTTTCACGGACAGCGATATGACTACCACTGCTTTTGAAAATTACAGTGATTTGGATTCACTTGGCAGATGCGGTGTGGCTTATGCCAATATCTGCAAGGATATCATGCCGACTGAGGAGCGTGGCAAGATAGGCATGATAAAGCCATCAGGCTGGCATACGGTGAAGTATGATGTGATAAAGGACAGGTATTTATATAATTGCTGTCATCTTATTGGCTATCAGCTTGCCGGCGAGAATGCCAATCCGAAGAATCTTATTACCGGTACGAGATACCTGAATGTGGAGGGCATGCTGCCGTTTGAGAATCTGGTAGCGGATTATGTAAACAATACAGGAAATCATGTGCTTTACAGGGTGACTCCTATGTTCTCGGGCAGCAATCTAGTTGCAAACGGCGTTCTCATAGAGGCAAAGTCGGTTGAGGATAACGGTGGCGGCATACTTTTTAATGTCTATTGCTATAATGTGCAGCCCGGAGTTGGAATAAACTATGAGAATGGTGACAGCTGGCTGGATGGCACCACTCCGCAGAAGCAGAGCGCTCAGACGGATACACCGAAGAATGAAGGCTCGCAGAGCAGCGCTGGAAGCGGGGCAGGAGAATCCGGCTCTTCAGGCAGTACAACAGGAAGTGCATCATCAGGTTCAGACAGCTCAGCAGCAGAAAATAGCGCTGCAGATTCCTCAAACAGCGAGACTATGGTTCATATCACAGCAACCGGCAAGAAATATCACCGTGCGGGCTGTCGGACCTTGAAAAAGAGTGACACAGAGGTAACGCTTGATGAAGCAAAATCCATGGGCTTGTCACCGTGCGGAATTTGCAATCCACCACAGTAGATGTGCATTAGCATTTGCAAGCCACGACACCGCCAGGGTATACGCATATGCATTTGATTGAGCGAATAGCGAAGCCGCTTAGATACTGTAGGATTATGCATATGAAGCACAGAAATGACTTGCCATGGAGGGCAAGTCGAGGAGAACCGCGCCACGGAAGGCGCGTTTCGACGGTTTCGTCAAGCATAGAAGCGTAAAAAGCATAATCCGTACAGTATCTTAGCGGCAAAGCGTAGCGAAAGCAAAGCATATGCGTGTGCCCTAACGGTGCCGTGGCTTGCAGCCCGTATAATTGCCATAAACCCTTGACGATTGCAAAACCGAAAAGTATAATAGAATAGCTAATGAATTCAATATTTTAATATAGATGGAGGAAACCAAATGGCACTGAGCAAAAAGCCGGTCAACGGCATGAAGGATATACTACCTGCAGAGATGGAAATCCGTGATTATGTGACAAGTGTGATCAAGGATACATACAGAAGCTTCGGATTTACACCGATAGAGACACCATGCATGGAGAATATAGCGAATCTCACAAGCAAGCAGGGCGGAGAAAATGAGAAGCTGATCTTCAAGGTAATGAAGAGAGGCGAGAAGCTGAATCTGGAGACAGCAAAGGAAGAATCGGATGTAGTAGACTTTGGAATGCGCTACGACCTTACAGTGCCACTTTCAAGATATTATTCAAACAATGCCAACAACCTGCCATCGCCGTTTAAGGCACTTCAGATGGGCAGTGTGTGGAGAGCAGACAGACCTCAGAGAGGTCGCTACAGACAGTTTACACAGTGTGATATAGATATACTCGGAGAGCCAAGCAATCTGGCAGAGATAGAGCTGATTACAGCAACCACTACCACAATCGGCAGACTCGGCTTCGAGAACTTTGAGATAAGAATCAACGAGAGAAGAATCCTAAAGGCAATGGCTGCTTACAGTGGTTTCGCTGAGGAGGACTACGACAGCGTATTTATCACACTCGATAAGATGGACAAGATAGGAGTGGAAGGCGTTGCAAGTGAGCTTGCACAGGATGGCTACCCACAGGAAAATATTGACAAATATCTTGATTTGTTCAAGCTTTTGGAGCAGACAAGGGATGTCACTGAGGGTGTAAAAATACTTTCAGAAAAGCTCGGTGAATATTTAGACGAAGAAGTGGTTACAAATATGACAGAGATAGCTACGGCTGTCAATGCCACAAAGGGAGCAAAGTTTGAGCTCGTATTTGACCCTACACTTGTTCGTGGAATGAGCTACTACACAGGAACTATTTTTGAGATATCAATGCCTGAGCTTGGCGCAGCCTGTGGCGGTGGCGGACGATATGACAAGATGATTGGAAAGTTCACCGGAAATGATGTACCGGCCTGTGGTTTTTCAATCGGTTTTGAGAGAATTATCCTGCTTCTCATGGAGAGTGGCTTCAAGATTCCTGAGAGTCCAAAGAAGGTGGCTTATCTGGTTGAGAAGAAATATCCGGCAGACAAGCTTGTTGATGTCATGAACCAGGCAAAAGACGCAAGAGCAAACGGACAGCAGGTGCTTGTTGTGCGCATGAACAAGAACAAGAAATTCCAGAAGGAGCAGCTTATGAAAGAGGGCTACGAGGAGTTTGTTGAGTTCTTTAACAGATAGGAATCTGATAAGCAGCAGTTTAGCTGTGTAGCAGTGGTACCAAACAGTTATTAGAATAAATATATAGTAGAAATATAAGGAGTATAAAATGGCAGAATCAATGCAGGGCTTACATAGAAGCCATAGATGTACAGAGGTATCAAATGCCAATATCGGTGAGAAGGTCACCGTGATGGGCTGGGTACAGAAGAGAAGAAATTTAGGAAGTCTCATTTTCGTAGATTTAAGAGACAGAAGCGGAATACTTCAGATAGTATTCGGTGAGGAAAATGTAGGTGCAGAGGGCTTTGAAAAGGCAGGCACCTTAAGAAGTGAGTTCGTCATCGCAGTTGAGGGAACTGTCCAGAAGAGAACAGCTGCTGTCAATGAGAACTTAAAGACAGGTGATATCGAGGTTATCGCTACATCAATCAGAGTGCTTTCAGAGGCACAGACACCTCCGTTCCAGATTGAGGAGAATTCAAAGACCAGCGAGGACATCAGACTTAAATACCGTTATCTGGATCTTCGCCGTCCTGATATCCAGAGAAATCTCATGCTCAGAAGCAATGTGCTTCGCGTGATGCGTGACTTTATGGCAAACGAGGGCTTTTTGGAGATAGAGACACCAATCCTTTGCAAGTCTACACCGGAGGGCGCCAGAGACTATCTCGTGCCAAGCCGTATACACCACGGACATTTTTATGCGCTTCCACAGTCACCACAGCTCTTTAAGCAGCTTCTGATGGCTTCAGGCTATGACAGATATTTCCAGATTGCACGATGCTTCCGTGACGAGGATCTGCGTGCAGACAGACAGCCTGAGTTTACACAGGCAGATATGGAGCTTTCATTCGTAGATATCGATGATGTAATCGAGGTAAATGAGAGACTGTTAAAGCACCTTTTTAAAGAGGTCATAAATGTGGATGTTGAGATTCCGTTTAAGCGTATGCCTTGGCAGGAGGCTATGGACAGATTTGGTTCAGACAAGCCTGATACACGCTTTGGTATGGAGCTTTGCGATGTTTCGGAAGTGGTAAAGGACTGTGGCTTTGGAGTATTCACAGGAGCTCTTGAAAACGGTGGCTCTGTCCGCGGTATCAATGTAGAGGGACAGGCAAAGATGCCTCGTAAGAAGATTGACAAGCTTGTAGAGCACGCAAAGGGCTGTGGAGCAAAGGGACTTGCTTATCTGTGCATCAATGAGGATGGTACATACAAGTCATCATTTGCCAAGTTTATGACAGAAGCTGAGCTTGATGCACTTGTTGCAAAGATGAACGGAAAGCCGGGAGATTTACTCCTTTTCGCAGCAGACAAGAATAAAATCGTATGGAATGTACTTGGAGCGCTTCGTCTCATGCTCGGAGCTGAGCTTGGCCTGATTGATGAGAACAAGTACAATTTCCTCTGGGTAACAGAGTTCCCACTCCTTGAGTGGTCTGATGAGGAAAACAGATTTATGGCAATGCATCATCCATTCACCATGCCTATGGAGGAGGATTGGGACAAGATAGACTCAGATCCGGGCGCAGTTCGTGCAAAGGCATATGATATCGTACTCAATGGTACAGAGCTCGGTGGAGGCTCAGTGCGTATCCATCAGGATGACATCCAGGAGAAGATGTTTGAGGTGCTTGGCTTCACAAAGGAGCGTGCACATGAGCAGTTTGGATTCCTACTTGATGCATTCTCATATGGTGTACCGCCACACGCAGGACTTGCCTTCGGTGTTGACCGTATCTGCATGCATATGCTGCATACAGACAATATCAAGGAGGTTATTGCATTCCCTAAGGTAAAGGACGCTTCGGACCTCATGTCAGAGGCACCCGGAACTGTAGATCCAAAGCAGCTTGAGGAGCTTGGAATAGCTGTAGCTGCAGAGGAAGATGAGGAATAACACTATAATATGAATTTGAAAAAAAATATTTTCAATGCGATTACCATAATACTGCTCGCCGCACTTATTGCGGGGGCAGTATTGCTTAATAACAGGATAAAAAAGCTCGAGACACAGATGTCATACACCTCAGACAACACATCGGTGATACTTTCCGATGTGCAGACCATGCAGGATGATATCAAGTCCACCCTTGAGGAGGAGGCCAGCCTCATAACAGACTGGGACATTTCCTTAAAAAGTGCAGACTTTACCGATATGACATACACAGTCTCAGTCTCGGTGGTGCCAAAGGAGTACACAGAGGATACAAAAACCAGTGTATTTTTCGGTACAAACGAGATACCGCTTGAGCTAAACGGCATAAAGTATACGGGCGAGGCCACACTTCCACTGTCTGAGGACTATGCAGGCAATGTGACATTTCTGTTTGTTGACGGAAATAAGAGAAGCACAGAGGTGCTCGATGAGTTTGAAGGTGTGACATCAGTGTTCAAAAATGTAGCATCAGGCATACTTGCCGATAAACCAACCTTTGACAATGGCAGCATAAAGCTTGGCACAGATGTAGATGTAGCAGTCATGGGAAATGATTACTTTGACTTTAACAGTGTGCAGCTCGTAGTTGCAAGCTCAGGAACAGAGCTAAAGACCTACGATATCAGACAGCTGTTGGCAGAAAACGGCACAGACAGTGCAGACTCTGCAGACACAGACTCCATCACATCTGCTTTAAGTCGGAAGGATGATGCCAAAAAAGATGGCTCAAAGAATAACACGGAAAATGATACCTCTGATGCCTTAAAAGAGGACGATGGTAAGCTCCATAGCCTCGAAGGCACAGTCAAAATCGAAGACTTAATCCCTGTCACAGCTGCAAGCAATATCAAAATATATGTCAAAGCAGTATCGGCACAGGGCTACACCTTCACATATGACCTGTTCGATGGTATCGTAAATCAGGACATCACAGACTTTGAAACTACAGCCGACATATCCGGCGGCGACTACACAGTAACCGACCCGGCCGGCAGCAAATATGAACCGTAAATATGATATAAGCGTAATTATTTAAAATCAGTTTTTCTTGTGTTTTCAAGGCGGCTCAGAATATTTATAAACAATATATAACTATTAAATAAGCTCATTTCGCATAAGTGAAATGAGCTTTAAATTTTAAGAAGAAAAAAGTGCCGGACAAAATTTCACGCCAGTGAAATAAGTCCGGCACTGCCAGAATGCAAGGCAGCAAAGCGCCTCGCTCGTAAACCTGAATTAGCCGGAGAGTACACAGTGTGTTCCGAAGGAAAATGTGAACTGCCGCGGAGTTCCATAAAGTAAAAAAGAAAGAAAATGTAAATAAAACCATAATCTGCCCGGACAAATAACCGCGGCTGACTTCACATTTTTCTGAGGAATATACTGTGTGCTATGCCGGCAGCCTCACAACCTAAAAAGCGAGGCGCCCACCACACCTATCATATGATGAGCTGCACCTCACCCTTCTTTTTTGCTGAGCGGCAGCGTAAATATAAACTCAGTTCCCACACCCTCAGTGCTTATCACATTTATATTCTCACCATGCGCCTGTACAATTTCTTTAACTATAGACAGGCCAAGTCCCGTACCGCGCTTATCTTTTCCGCGGGATAAATCACTCTTGTAGAAGCGCTCCCAGATTTTTGAAAGGCTGTCCTTTGGTATACCGATACCGTGATCCTTTACTGATATAAACACCTTTTCATTTCTGATACTCGTCTCAATCTTGATACTCGAATCATTATTTGAAAACTTCACAGCGTTGTCTATCAGGTTGTAAAGAATCTGCTGGATTTTGACCATATCACCGCGCACGAAAAGCTCTTTTCCGGTGAGCAGCAGGTCAAAGCTTAAGCCCTTTTCACTGCATTTACCCTCGAAGGTGAGGATTGTCGTGCGGATCATTGTATTGATGTCAAAATCAGCAATATCCAGGTGTATGCCGTGATGACCGAACTGGTTCAGATCAATAAGACTCTTGGTGAGCTTATTAAGCCTCTCGGTTTCAAAAAGTATGATATTTAAATACTTATCCTGCATCTCAACAGGGATGGTTCCGTCCAGCATGGCTTCCACGTAGCCCTTTATCGAGGTAAGAGGGGAGCGGAAGTCGTGTGACACGTTGGAAACAAACTTGCGCTGATCCTCCTCAAGCGTATCAAGTTCCGTTGCCATGTAGTTGAGTGTGTTTGCCAGATAGCCGATTTCGTCATTGGAATGTACATCAATCTGGGCAGTGAAATCACCCTTTGCATACTTCTTTGCGGTCTTTGTGATTTTGGAGATAGGACGGTAAATAGAGCGGCTCATAATGACAAGCAGAACAAATGCAAAGGCAAAAATGAGCGCTACAGTGTAAAAGGAGATATTCATAAAACCGTTTACACCTGCAGTGATATGGCTCATTGGCTTGTGAATGACTATGTAGCCGATATTCTGGTACGAGACATTTACCGGGGAAAATACGGACAGCATCTTATGCTTGAAGGAGCCGTAAAAATCTCCAATCATATAGTTGTCGCTGCCAAAATCGGTGACATCAAAGCCATTTATCACTACAGGCTTAGAACTGTCATTTTGGGTATCAGTGCCTATTGACGGATCATCTGAGTCCATGAGCAGCTCACCGTCAGGGCTGACCACCCATACCTCGGCATCCATATAGTCGGCTACGATTTTCATGTGATTCTGGAAATCGCTTAGCGACATGGATGAGCCAAAGTATTCACTGGCATAGTCACCTGCTATGATGGAGGCTTCCCTGTAGAGATTGGATGCTTCCTGCTTTTCGATATAGTCTGTGGTGAGATGCTGTGTAAAGGTGCATATAATGAAAAAAGCGATGACACCGTAAATCAGGTAGCTGATTAACAGCTTAGAGTAGATGGTGTGCTTCATTATTATTTTACCTCAAACTTGTATCCGATACCCCAGACAGTTGCGATACGCCAGGTTGGCTTGTCCTTGATTTTCTCGCGGAGACGTTTTACATGCACATCGACAGTGCGGGTGTCGCCGACATATTCATAGCCCCATATGTTGTCCAGAAGCTGCTCTCTTGTAAACACCTGATTTGGAGATGAGGCAAGAAAATATAAAAGCTCAAGCTCCTTAGGCGGCATATCAATCTGCTGTCCGTCATAAGTGACAGAGTAGTTCGACAGATTTACAATAAGCCCCGGGTACTCCACACACTTGATATCTACGGAAGCATAGGCCTCCGGCTTTGCAGGCTGGAAGCGTCTGAGCACGGCCTTGACTCTTGCCACAAGCTCCTTTGAGTCAAAGGGCTTGAGTATATAGTCGTCGGCGCCAAGCTCCAGGCCTAAAACCTTGTCAAATACCTCGCCCTTTGCGGAGAGCATGATAATCGGCACGTCGGACTTTGCACGTATCTCACGGCATACCTGATAGCCGTCTATGCCCGGAAGCATGAGGTCCAAAAGAAGCATGTTTGGCTTGTAGTGCTCAAACGCGATAAGCGCCTGCTCACCGTCATTTACGATTTTGGTGTCATAGCATTCCTTGGTCAGATATAGAGATATAAGCTCTGCTATATTGTTGTCGTCGTCTACTATCAGTATTTTCTGTTTAACAGCCATTTCTAATCTCCTTCTTAAAAATTATTTATATTCCGTAAAAGTACATTGTCGTTATTTAAAGGTTGCGATGGTTACTCCGGCATCGCCCTCACCAAACTCACCGAGATGGTATTCCGCAACAGTTTTTGTCCTCTTCAAAAGTCCATGCACAGCCTTTCGCAGAGCACCGGTGCCTTTTCCGTGGACAATGCGCACTGATGAAAGATGAGCGATATATGCGTCGTCTAAGTATTTATCCAAGAGAGCAAGTGCCTCATCCGTGGTTTTTCCTATCAGGTTGATTTCTGATGAAACTGACAGCGATTTGCTCATCTTGATCTTGCTTCCGCTGCCGCCGTACTTCTTGGCAGGAGAAACATCGTCGTTTAAGAGCACGAGGTCATTAATATTAACCAGCGAGCGTAGTATACCCATCTGCACATACAAATCGCCCTTGGCGTTTGGCAGAGTGTGGACAGTTCCCTTCAGATTGAGGGAGAGCACAAGCACAGAATCACCGATGCGCAGCTTCTTAGGCGCCTTGTGATTTGCCTTGGCAGTGTTTTTCTTGATGTCTGACAGCTTCTTTTCCTTGTCATTCATCTTGTCACGAAGGGCAGAGCGCTCCTTTTCCATCTGGCTCATAGGAGCCTGTCCCTGTCCGTATTTGTTGAAATTGCGGATGGTTTTGTCGGCAAGTTCCTTTGCATCCTGCAGTATCTTGTAGGCTTCCTCATTTGCCTCGCGTAAAATCTTGTCTTTGCTCTTGTCTATACGCTCGTTTTTCTCTTCGAGCTGTTTCTTGAGCTTTTCAATCTCGGCCTTGTAGCTGTTGATTTCAAGCTGTTCCTTTTCGATAGTTTGTCGCTGTGACTCGAGGCTTGCAATCAGATCCTCAAAATCAAGGTCGTTATCATTAATTCTGCTTTTTGCATCCTCGATGATGTTTTCGTCCAGACCAAGCTTTGATGAGATTGCAAATGCGTTACTCTTTCCAGGAATACCGATTAACAGGCGGTAGGTAGGGCTTAAAGTCTCAACATTGAACTCACAGCAGGCATTTTCCACACCGTCTGTGGAAAGCGCATATACCTTCAGCTCACTGTAGTGTGTGGTGGCCATGGTGATGGCGCCATACCGGTGCAGCCTGTTTAAAATTGAGATGGCAAGCGCCGCGCCCTCTGTCGGGTCGGTTCCCGAGCAGAGCTCATCGAACAGGCAAAGGCTTCTGTCGTCAGCTTTTTCAAGAATTTTTACGATATTGGTCATGTGAGACGAGAAGGTACTGAGACTTTGCTCAATACTCTGCTCATCGCCTATATCCGCAAAGACATCCTCAAAGATGGCGAGCTTTGACCTGTCAGCCGCAGGAATGTGAAGACCTGCCTGACCCATGAGAGTTAAAAGTCCGACAGTCTTTAGTGAAACCGTCTTACCGCCGGTATTTGGTCCGGTGATGATAAGCTGCTTATATTCCTCGCCGAGCCGTACATCTATAGGAACCACCTTTTTAGCATCCAAAAGCGGATGACGGCCCTTTCTGATATTGATATGCCCATCGGTGTTGAAATCCGGTGCCACACCGTTATATGATTTAGCCAGATTTGCCTTTGCAAAAATGAAGTCAAGCTCTGAAAGAATCTCATAGTCCTGCTCCAAAGCAGCCGCATTCATTGCAACCTTGTCGCTGAGCGCTGCAAGGATTTTTTCAATCTCCTCCTGCTCCTTTATGAAAAGCTCCTTGAGCTCGTTATTCAAATTGACGACAGCCATCGGCTCGATAAAAAGGGTAGAGCCGGTAGATGACTGGTCGTGCATCATTCCGGGTACATTGCCTTTAGCCTCAGCCTTTACAGGCAGACAATATCTGCCGTCGCGCATGGTCACAACCGCATCCTGCAGATATGTCCTCGTTGTGCTGTTGTTCATGAGCTTGGTGAGCTGCGCATGGATTCTGTCGTTCATGCCGCGTATGCTCTTTCTTATCTTAAAAAGCTCAGGACTCGCATCATCGGCAATCTCTTCCTCAGATAAAATGCACCTCTTAATCTCATCGCAGAGCGCAGAAACCGGTTCAATCCCTGCAAACAGACCGGAGAGAGAATCCTGCTTTTCATTATCCATGGCGCTTCTGCCATAGGCCTTCACGCGCTTTGCAACCTCCAAAAGACTGCAGATGCGAAGAAGCTCGGTCGTATTCAGAGCTCCGCCGATATCAAGCCTCTTTAGAGAAGCATGCACATTGTGTATGCCAACGAAGGATATTCCGCTGTCCTTGTACAGGCGGCTTAGTGCATCGGCAGTGGTGGTCTGCAGATGTCTGATTTCGTATAAATCGGTGATAGGCTCAAGCGAAAGACACCGCTTCTTTGTCTCATCACATGCTGCGTAGCTGCTTAGCATGGTGAGGATTTTGTTATATTCCAATGTTTTGTAAACTTTTTTATTCATTTCTATATCCTTATATTTCGGTAGTTGAATATTAAATTCATATTTACTGTATAGCTTATCATATTATAGCTGAAAATCTTCAAAAAAACCATAATAAATATGTATTATAATTACAAGATGATAACATAAAGTTTAATATATAACAAACCAGTTTGTTAAATGAGCCAGAAAGTAAGGGCTTGCGACATGTACCCGCCGGACTGCTGCACTGCTCCCAACGGTGCGAATAGCGCAGTGGCTTAGATACTGTAGGATTATGCTCATAACACAGAAATGCCACGGCATGGATGCCGGGGCAAGGAGCTATCGAGCCATGGAAGGCGAGTAGCGACGGTTTCGTCATGTATAGAAAAAGTAAATGCATAATCCATACAGAATCTTAGTCACGCAGCGTAGCACCGTTGGGAGCAGTGCAGCAGTCCGGCGGG
>ULMU01004807.1_pt1 | contig 22512 bp, 18 predicted proteins | sample 1951741 | NCBI WGS metagenome assembly ULMU01 (sample SAMEA4835559, study PRJEB28245) | human gut metagenome | biome: gut microbiome; material: fecal sample | place: Denmark | collected 2008
TTGGAAACGAATGGGATGGGGATAAGGCTGATATAGAACTTCTACGCCCTTTAATCACACATAGAAATGCAGGGCAAATACTCCCAAACGATTCGGAGTTATGGAAAGTTTTATATACTCATACAACCGAAAATGGGAGAAAAAAAGCAATAAATATTGAAGACTATCCCAAAGCCAAAGAGTATCTTTTGCAACATTATGATCAATTGTCTAATCGTAAATATGTTATTCAAGCAAATCGAAATTGGTATGAAATATGGGTGCCACAGAATCCGGAATCTTGGAAACATCGCAAAATTGTGTTTCGTGATATTTCTGAGCATCCGCAATTTTGGTTAGATACTTCTGGAGCAATAGTCAATGGTGATTGTTACTGGATAGAAATACAGGACTGTGTAATGGATGATGTAGTGTATTTAGCTTTAGCAATAGCCAATAGTCGTTTCATTGAAAAATATTATGATGTTAAATTTAATACTAAACTTTATTCAGGGAAAAGAAGATTTATGTCACAATATGTTGAGCAATTTCCGATTCCTTCTTACACCACTGAGTTGGCTCAAGAAGCAATTTGGATTGTAAAACAAATTATAGCCGAGAAAAACAGTGATGTAATTCCCGACTATAAAGAAAAATTGGATTGTATTGTTGATAAACTATTTGCTTAATCAAAGAAGTCATTAGGCAAAGGTAGCTGAATTTTAGCATTTTGCCCTTTAAATAGAGGAAAATATCTAGTGAACTCATAGCCAGCAACTACATATAATCTGTTCAGCCTAATGTAATGATTTTCTACTGAGCCATCAAATATAACATAGCGAACATCACCACTATAGAATGTTGTGTCGCCGATTGTTGCGATAGGAGCTCCATCTTCAGGAGAGTGTAATCCCAAGTCAATTGTTGGTGATGTTTGGAGTTTGATTTCCAATAATTGATTTGCTATATCTGGATAACTGCCGTCATCTTCGTATACCGAATATCCAAGATGCTGGCATATTAGTGCGTGTAATTCTGCACCTCTGTTTCTCTCTTGCAGCGGGTTGAGATAATCTATGCGGAGACCGACCAGCGGTAGTAATCTGTCATATATTTCTGCGACAGGCAAAAGTTGGTTTGGGGAAGGATAGTAATTTGGATTAACGCTTTGTAAGGAACTATGCGGATATGTTATCCAATTAGCAACATTAGTAGTATCTTCAGAGAACAGATAACTGTTGTCAAAAGAGCTCATTGTTGCCTGATATTTTGTTGTTAATTTTCCTGTTCGGTCAAATTCTGCGAGGGTATCTCCAGAGATTACTCTTATGCACGTAATAACATCATCCTCGTCGACTTTAAGAAATACATACCTTCTTGCTGCATCAACTTCTTCATTCCATATTTGCACATTCATACTCTTTTGTGTATAGACATCAAAATTTTGTCCTGGAAATCTAGGCTGAGTCTTTATAAAAGAGCGTGGTGTTGGATATCCTAACGCTTCGCATATTTTAGTTTTAACGACCTTTGAGCGTGTTCTTAATGGCAATCCCTCAAGAGAAAATCCTACGAGATAACTGGATAAAATTCGTTCTAAAGCATATGTTGGAATGAACAAATCTCTATCATCAGGGTTTATAGGATCGTAAATGGACATACCACTATCATATATATTTTGTACATAGTTAATCATCGGCTTTTTCCTCCAAAAACAATTCATAGGTTTCAATTCCGAGTGCATCAGCTATACGCTGTATATTTTCAAGCGAAATGCTGCGGCGGTAACACTCGATAGCACTAATATAAGTACGGTGCATACCGCACTTTTCGGCGAATGCTTCTTGAGATATTCCCATAGCTGTACGATATTTTTTTAGGTTGTCACCAAATACTTTTATAATATCCATATTTGCAATCCTCCATACTGTATAGTATAATGTGAATGAATACAAAAAGTCTACATACAATAAGTAACTGAAACATTTTCGTCATTTAATACGAAAGATTTCAATTAATAATTTGAGTGTAAAGGAAGATAAAATGGAAGCTAATATTATTTTGATTGTTAGGTCTTGGTTTGATAAATCAAGGGATTGGCAAAAAGATGCATTTGTAAACCTTTGGAAAAGTAAAGATTTAGAGGAAACCAAAAAGCGAGCACTTAAACTTGTTTGCAAAGAATATGGATATACCGATTGTCCCTATGTTTCTGATACAAAGTTTCCCGAAGACTTGGACGATGTCACATCCGATGATAGTAATATCATTTTAAAGAGCATATCTAACATACAAGGAGTGGCTGCGTTAAAGCCTACAAAACCACTTGAATTCACTAAAGGACTAAATGTAGTGTACGGAGCAAATGGCTGTGGCAAATCATCATATGTTAAGGTGTTAAAAAAGGCTGAAAATCCTAAAGACGACATCAACATTTTTTCCAACATTTTTGAAAAAATCAATATTCCAGCAAAAGCAACATTAACCTTTTCTTGTGACGGAGAAGATACAACAACTAATTGGTCGTTAAAGAATGATAAAAATTATCCGATCAGAATATATGACACAAAAATAGCACATAGGTTTTTAGACAAATCAACAGAAACAATTTACGAACCAAAATTATTACATATTTTTACTCAGTTAGCTGAAATATCAGAGTATATAAGCCAAGAGGTAAGTTCAGAATACAAAACTAAAACTTCAAATTTAAAAAGCGTACCTAACGAACTATCAACCTCTGACTTAAGTAAGAAATATAGCGAATTGGAAACACTTCCACTGATTGATGATTTCGAAAAATGTATAAATTTCACAGAGAAAGATCAAAAGCAATTAGAATTGATTGAAAAGACATTCAATTATTCTAATCCTGATCAAACCAAGAAAAAACTATCTCAGCAAGTAGAAATACTTTCACAATTAAAAAGTAAAATATCTAATGCCTACTCCCAATTGGATCAAAGTAATGTTGAAGATTATATTCACTCTATCAAAATTCAAATTAAAACTCGTCGTGAATTTGAAAATTTATTAAAAACATATAGAGAAGTTTCAAGCATTAAAGAGTTTGGGTCTGATCTTTGGAAAGATATGTGGAAATCATCACAGAAATTTTCTGATTCAATTGAAGGAGATAGTACAAAAGATATATGTGTATTATGCCAGCAACCGCTTTCTTCTGAAGCGAAAATAAGATACGCTAAATTTTCAGAAATATATGCTTCAGACCTTGAAAAAAAGCAAAATGATGCATATGAAATCTTAAATAAAAAGACACAAAAATTAAGTGAACTTATCAATAGGAATCTTAATGTAAATGACACAAAACAAATTCTTATTACAAATATGTTCTCGGATGATGTCGTCTCTTACATTGAAGATGTGTTGAATAAACTATATATTAGAGCAAATTGGTTATACAATTATGACCCGAAAAATGTAGAATGCCCAAAAGTAGTATGCGTTAATGAAGTACTTAACAAATTTGATGAATTTACGAAAAGAATAAAGGAGCAGATTGAATCCATTGATGAATTCATTAATAATTCAGAAAAACAAAGCAAGGATAGAATTGAACTTCAAAGTAAAAAATGGTTTTCCGAGAATCAGAATAATGTTAAATTGAAAAAGGAACTTATTATCTTAAAAAATATTAAGGCTGGCATAAAAACCAATAATATTACAAAAGCTAAGAATGCATTGTCTGAAAAAATGATTACTGAGGTGTATGTAAGAAGATTTGAAAATGAATTAAATGCACTCAATCCTTCACGATCGATAAAGGTGGAATTATTATCGGATGGCAAAAAAGGTAGAACATCTCACAGAATATCGATAAAAGGAGCTTTCGAAAAAAAGAAAACGGAAGAAGTTTTAAGTGAGGGTGAATATAGAGTTGTTTCTATTGCTGCCTTTTTAGCCGATTTAAACTCTATTAATAAGACACAAGCCTTTATATTTGATGATCCAATAAATTCTTTAGACCACAACTATGAAGATAATGTAGCAAAACAATTGGTTAAACTGTCTTTTGAAAGACAAGTAATAGTATTTACACATCGCCTTGCATTTGCAGAAACACTCAAAAATTGTATGGAACTGTACTTACTTGAAAATCCTGAAATAAAAGAATCTTCCAAATTTAATTATATAGAACTCAGAAACAGTCCTATGGGAGAACCAATATACAAGGGAGACTACAATAAAACTAATGCTATATCTTCATTACAAACGATAAAAGATGAATCTATACCTAAAATACGCAAATTGAGAGAAGACGGAGATTATGATTTAGCCGATGCCAAACTCAAGAGTTGTTGCACAATTGTAAGGGTAGATATTGAATATCTCATCGAAAAATTGTTGTTAAACGGATTGGTTACTAGATATAGTAAAAATATTTCATCATTAAAGATTAGATATCTAAAAATAATCGAATCAAAGGATGTTGATTTTATTGAAAAAATGATGACAAAATATTCTTATTTTGAACATTCACAGCCAAGTGAAAAGCCAATCGAGTTACCTGACCTTGAATGTTTAGAAAAAGATGTAAACGACCTTATTGATTGGGGTAAAAATTATAAAAAAAGGCTTAACAAAAAGTGATTCATTATTGGAAAATAAAATAATTTTAAATTTATTTTCTACTAATTGATTTAGCCAGATAGTAGCCATTATAGTGTGGCAACGAAATGGCAACAAAAAATCGGATAGCGTATGCTTTACCGATAATTCAAATAATATAAATACTCTCTGATAAATTTCATAAACAAAAGTGTTTAAGATTGATTTACAGGGAGCGAGTGGGAATAACGGATTAAAATGCCGAAAGCCTGTATTTATGCGGGCTTCCGGCATTTGTTTTATCCAATGGCTCTAGTTTGGCTCTGTTTGTGGGCGGAGTAATTGATTGGAAGGGAGATAAAAATGAAACAGTTATCCGAGAATGATGCATATGAAAATTATTATCAATTTGTAGGTGCTACAAAATACAGAAAACCTCTTTTTTAAGACAATGAGATTCGTGATAGATTAAGTTGCATTATAGCAGACATTTTTAATAAAAAAGAAGAGATAGAGTTAGTTGAAAGTACAGTTGCATATAATCATATTCATGTTTTAGTAAAAACGCAAGTAGATCCTTCTAAAGTAGGACAACTTTTATTTGGGGCTTCGTCAAGAATATTGAGAAAAGAATTTCCTGTTCTTGTAGAACAAATACCAAAAGGTTTATGGGGTGGTAAGTCATTTGAACCTATTGTTGATAAAAACCACCTTGATAATTGCATTTCATATATTAGAAGACATCAACCTGATAACACAAAGATATAAACAGGTTTATTGTAGATTGAAAAGAGGAAAATGTTATTATGCCATTAGGATTAAAAAGAGGAACAGTGCAACTTGAACCACATGATAAACAGTGGGACGAGATTGCCATTCAAACAATCAAGACACTTAAATCCATATTAGGTGATGATGCTATTGATATACAGCATATTGGGAGCACAGCAATACCGGTAATTAAAGCGAAACCGATTATTGATATTGTCGTTGGGGTAACCGATTTTGAGAGAGTAATGTTACATAATGAGCAGTTACAGAAGGAAGGAATCTTTTATCGTGGCTCGGATGTGGAATATCAGATTCTTTATGTAATGGGTGATATGGAAAAGGATATCAGGACACACCATATTCATGTTGTGAAGTGGAATGGAACTGAGTGGAAGAATTATATTCATTTTAGAGATTGTCTAAATGCTAATGAGAATATAGCTTTGCAGTATGAGAGGGTGAAGGAAGAACTGGAAAGTAAGTATGCAGATGATAGAGTGGCATATACTAATGGAAAGCAAGAAATGATAGATATTATTCTGAATTATAAATAGATTGTTGACATGAATTGCCAAGACTGGTATATTATTCAACAAAAACAAGGAGAATACACACATGAATCAGAATAAATTCAAATGTTATTGTGCAACACCCATTATCCTGTAATGTGTAAATTTAAGCAGTTGCAGGAGGCTTTGTTGTACAAATATTTATATTTTGATACCTAAACCGTAGGTGACTTAAAAAACGCCGCTAATTTCTGCGCCGTTTTTATCATATACTGAACCTCCAATATGTACATCGTCTTTTGCAAGACCTGCATATCCACGCATAATGACAGATATGCTGTTAAAGGAAAATTCTGTGAATAAATTTTGTCTGTTAATGCTGACAGATTTATGATACAATAGTGCTGTTAGCTTGAATTAAAAAGTGAGTAGAAGTATAAAAAATGAGGAAACTGAATTTGACAAAAGCACTTAAAAACGCATTACCGTATGTATTAACGCTTATACTTGTCAGTATAATGACTTTTGTTGCGGAAATATTGGGTGAGGGGGAGATAATCTTTCCTGAAATAACAGCACTTGCAATTGGTTATATGGTTACACAAAAGCAAGGTTGGAAAGTCAATGACAGCCGAATGATTGCGTTAATTGCGATTTGCGCTGTTGCGGGTGTGCTGACAGTCCGATACATAAAAGTCGGGCTTTATCTTGAAATATTGATTGCATTTGTATTTGCACAAATTCTCTTTATGTTTTCGGGAACAACATTTGCACCGATGATTTCGGCAATTGTATTGCCCGTTATGATGCAGACCGAGAGCTTTATATACCCGATTGCCGCATTTTTGCTGACAATTGCGGTTGTATTATTCCGCAGATTTCTTTTGAAAGTTAAAATAAGAGATAAAGAGGATTTTCAGTCGGTAAACCTGCATGCAAAGAGCGATGTGATTGACACAGCCGTAAGAATAATCTGTGTTGCCGTTGTGGGATTCTTCGCAATTTGGTCGGGCTTTAAATTTGCAATTGCACCGCCGTTGCTTGTGGCGTTTACGGAATTTTCCCGTCCGAAAAATAAGGCTCGCAACAAGCCGGTAAAGACGGCTTTGGTGATAACAGTCTGTGCATTTGTCGGAGCGGTTTTAAGATATGTGCTGAATATGACTCTCGGATTGCCGTTGACAGTTGCCGCATTGACAGCCACGGCGATAATGCTTGTAATTGTTTACTGCACAAAAATGTATATTCCGCCTGCCGGAGCATTGACAATTTTGAGTATGATTATTCCGAGTGAAAGCGTACTTTTGTACCCGTTGCAGATACTTTTCGGAACTGCGGTAATAATGCTGATTTCACGGCTTTTGTTTATGAAACAGCAAAATTAAAATAATCTTAATTTAGTTATATTATTCTATAGAGGAAATTAAATGGATATATTTATTACAATTTTAGTTACATTTTTTGCAGGAATGGGCGCAGGTCTCGGAACAGGTTTTGCAGGAATGAGTGCGGCGGCTGTAATAAGTCCGATGCTCATAACTTTTCTTAATATGGATCCGTATATGGCAGTCGGAATCGCACTTTCGTCCGATGTTTTGGCGAGTGCAGTTTCGGCTTATACATACCATAAAAATAAAAATCTCGATGTCAGAAACGGTTTGATTATGATGGCGAGTGTGCTTGCGTTTACGATTGTCGGCAGTTATGTTGCAAGCATTGTTCCATCAGCTACATTGGGCGGATTTTCCGTGTTTATGACATTTTTGCTCGGCATAAAATTTATCATCCGTCCCGTTATGACAACTAAAGAAGCTATGCTCGGTGTGTCGGCAAAAAAGAGGGCAATCCAGTCTGTAATCTGCGGAATGTTAATCGGCTTTATCTGCGGATTTATAGGTGCGGGCGGAGGAATGATGATGCTTTTGATTTTGACGACCGTGCTGAATTATGAATTGAAAACCGCTGTCGGCACAAGCGTATTCATTATGACATTCACCGCCCTGACAGGCGCAGCTTCGCATTTTATGATTGGCGGTACACCCGATTGGTTTGTGTTCACTCTCTGCATAGCGTTCACCCTTATATGGGCGAGAATTGCCGCCGTCTTTGCAAACAAAGCTAAGCCCGAAACCCTGAACCGTGCAACAGGCATTGTCCTCGTGGTGTTAGGTGTTGTTATTATGGGATTTAAGCTTTTAGCAAAATAAAAATTGACAGTTTAAAATTTAAAATTTAGGTCGGGCAATAGATTTGTAAAATGCAAAAATTTCTATTGCCCGATTTTTCAACGGTTATGTTGGGGCTAATCGAGTAGGGCGAAACAAGTGCTTGCTTTGAACAATATTCAGGGAAGTATGCTTTTTTACAATTGCATTATTATTTCACAAAAAAACAAAGGAGCTGCGAAGAACGAAGTCTTAAACTTCATTTCTTCACAGCTCCTTAAATTTTCGTGTCAGATGTGCTGTACTCAGCTTATTCCCATAAGCTCCATAACTTCAATAAGTTGTTTTGCAGCGTTATCGGAGGTCACAACCTTGCTATCTGTTATGACACGACCGGCCGATTTGCCTTTATGAATAAATCCTGAAACCATTTTGTCCATCCGATGACTGCCGACAAGGAGTCAGAAGGCATATCTTCAAAGAACTTTTCAAAATCCTTCATCGCTCTGCCCTTTCCGACCCATAAGATATCTCCCTGCTCCAAATCCATCACGCAGGTTGCGTAACTCAGTTAGTGGGCAGACTACTTTTAAAACTATAGCTTTTGAGTAGGAGTGCAAAATGAATCTTTAGTCATTATAATTCATTAACGGAATTATAATCTTCCGACTTAATCTATCATTTGTGGAGTTATAATTATAATTTATTATAGTATACAATCGTATGATAACGATAATAATTATAAACTTTTAGGTTTTGCACATGAGTTGCGAACTTTTATTGGACAAGGCAGATAGACACGCATAGGAGAATAATAATCGGTGCTTTTAGGTTTCATCAGATTCAAAATAAATCTAATGCCGTAAATGCCCATTGCATATACAGGTGCGTTTACCGTAGTAAGCGGAGGGTTTGTATATCCCGAAAGCTCCGTGTTATCAAATCCCATAACAGAAATATCCTCAGGAATTTTGTAACCGTTTTCTTGCAGAGCTCTCATTGCACCGATTGCAATATGATCACTTGCCGCAAAAATAGCTGTGGGGAGATTCCCTTTGCTGATCATTTCTGACATCATTTTATAACCGGATGATGTTGAAAATTTGTCCTGTATAATAAACCCATCATATTTAATGTTTAGTTCATCGCAAATGTCTGTGAAAGTGTTGAGTCGTTTATCAGGAAATATCGTTCCGTCCTCAAGCTGTTCAATGCCTCCGATAAAGCCAACTGTTCTATGGCCTAAATCATATAGATATTTAATTGCATCGGACACTGCCTGACGAAAGTCGAGTGATACGGATGTGATTTCAATATTCTCAACGGTCATATCAAGAAAAACAATTTTATTATTCAAAGAATGCAGTAATTTTATTTCTTGTTTACTAAACTTTCCGAGGCAGATTATGCCATCAACATCAGAAAGTACATTCTGATAGTCATTGTCTGTTTTAAATGTTCGTACAATACTTATATTATTTTTTGAACAGTAGTCCTCGATACCCTGTCTCATCAAAAAGTAATAATTATCTTCAATTTCCTGTTTGGAAGAGAACCATTGTAGAATTCCAATGCGACATGAAGGTGCTGATGTAACCCTTTTTTTCTTTACATAATTAAGTTCTTTAGCCGCTGCAAATATTTTTTGCTTTGTTTCAAGTGAGGTGCTGAGGGTAGTGTCGTTATTAAGCACTCTTGAAACAGTAGCTACTGATACATTTGCCTTTTTGGCAACATCTCTGATTGTAGCCAATTGAATCACCTCACTACCATTATAGTGAAATATTACTAAAAAATCAAGTCGTGTTTAGTGAAAAACAGAGAAAGCAAAAATGTTTACCAAAAACTATTGACAGTTTACGAAACAAAACATATAATTTAGTTAACATAAAAACAAAAGAAACATTATTATTAAATAATAACGAAATCTTTTGTGCAGGTTGTCACGGCGTTTCATTTAAAATTAAAAGGAGGAAAAATTATGAAACAGACATCATCACAACCAAGACTTGATGGCAAAATCCCAGGTAGAATCAAATACACCTTTGCTTTAGGTGCCCTCGGCAAAGATATGATTTATGGTATGATTGCCACATTTTCAATGATTTATTTCACAGACATCATCAAGGTCAACCCGGTATTTATCGGCGTAATGTTCTTTGTTGCAAAGTTATGGGATGCCTTTAATGATTTGTTTATGGGTATGATTGTTGATAACACACGCAGCAGATGGGGTAAATTTATTCCATGGCTTGTAATAGGTACGCTGGTTAATTCAATTGTATTTGTTGTTTTATTCACAGACTTCCACCTCGATGGCGTTGGACTTTGCGTATTTGCAACAGCAGCTTACATACTCTGGGGTATGACCTACACAATTATGGATATTCCTTATTGGTCAATTATTCCTAACCTCACTTCAAATCCTGAGGAGAGAGAAAAAGTTTCGGTACTTCCGAGAATCTTTGCAAGTATCGGACAGTCACTTGTTATTGCAGGCTTTGGTGTTCAAATTATTGAGGCTCTCAGCGGCGGCACAACAAATCAGGCAGGTTATCACAGATTTGCAATCATAATTGCAATTGTATTTATTCTTACAATCGGTATTACAGTAATCAATCTTCCGAAAAAGAGAGATGATTCTGTTCCGGAAAAGAAAGTTAAGTTTAAAGATATTTTCTCAATCATCGGCAAGAATGATCAGCTTCGTTGGGCGGTAACTCTTATCTTCCTTTACAACATCGGCATTCAGTGCATTATGGGTGTTGCTACATATTATTTCAAATATGTTTGCGGCAACGCAGGAATGATGTCATCATTTATGATCAGCGCATCAATCGCAGAGGTTGTAGGTCTTATCGTATTCCCTAAGGTTACAAAATTTCTTTCAAGAAAAACTTCGTTCCTTCTTGCGTGTCTTTTACCGGCATTTGGTCTTGTAATGCTTTTGTTCGTAGGTATTTTTGCTCCGCACAATGTTGTGCTCACATCAATCTCAGGTGTTATTGTAAAACTTGGTACAGGTCTTGAACTTGGTTGTGCAACAGTATTCCTTGCAGATGTTGTTGATTATGGTGAATTTAAGCTTGGAACAAGAAATGAAGGCGTTGTATTCTCACTCCAGACGCTTATCGTAAAATTTACAGCGGCTCTTACAGCACTCGGCATTGGTGCGGCACTTGGAAGCACACAGTATATTCCGGGACAGGAACAGTCATTTGCAACAGTAGCATCAATCAGTACACTTATGTGCATTGTTCCTGCGGTTTGTATGCTTATTGCTTATGTTGTTTACAGAAAGAAATATAAACTCAATGACGGTATGATGAAGAAGGTTATAAACACAATCGGTGCAAGAAGAGAAGGCAAGATTGATATGACACAACAGCTTGATGAAAGCGGTAACACAGAGCCTTCTATGTTCCTTCCTACAGTTACGGAAAAGGCAGGTAAATAAAATGATTGATACTAAAACAGCAATTGAAAAAATTACAAACGGCGAATTTGATAATCTTTTCACTGATATATATATAGATTCATCAATGATTGATTATCAGAAAAAAAGATATGTTCATGCAATTGAGCAGTATGAAACAATTTTTTGCCCTGATAAAGTAGCAATATTCAGTGCTCCCGGCAGAAGTGAGGTTTGCGGTAATCATACAGATCACCAGCATGGAATGGTGCTTGCAACATCCATTAATCTTGATACTATTGCTGTGTCGGCTAAGAATAACAATGATGTTGTAAGATTTGTTTCTGACGGTTATGATATGATTACTCTCAATATAAATGACCTCGAAGTTAATGATGATGAGGCAGGCACAACGGTCAGCCTCATCAGAGGTGTTCTTCGTGGACTTAAGGATCATGGATACAAAATTGGTGGATTCAATGCTTATGCAACAAGTGATGTACTTGTTGGTGCAGGACTTTCATCGTCAGCAGCTTTTGAGGTAGTTGTCGGAACTATTATTTCCGGTTTATATAATGATATGAAAATAAATTCAGTTGAGATTGCTCAGATTTCTCAGTATGCTGAAAATGTATTTTTCAAAAAGCCGTGCGGACTTATGGATCAAATGGCTTGTTCAGTGGGAGGAATGGTTAACATTGACTTTAAAGATCCGACAAAGCCAATTGTTAAGAAAGTACCTACCGAATTTGAAAAATATGATTACAGTCTTTGTATTGTTGACACAAAGGGTGATCATGTTGATCTTACAGATGATTATGCTATGATTCCCTCGGAAATGAAAAAGGTTGCAAATTTTCTCGGAGAAGATTATCTGAGAGATTGTGATTCAAACGAATTTTATATTCGCCTTGACGAAATTCGTGAGGCTGTTGGCGACAGACCGGTACTTCGTGCAATTCATTTCTTTAATGAGGAGCATAACGTTAAAAATGCCGTTTCGTCACTTGAAAACGGTAAGTTTGTTGAATTCCTTGATGCAATCAGAAAATCCGGTAATTCATCATTTAAGTATCTTCAGAATGTATATACAACAAGAGATATTCAACATCAGAACATCTCGGTAGCCCTTGCGCTCAGCGAAAGCCTTCTTCGCAATTACGGCGTGTGCCGTGTTCACGGCGGTGGATTTGCAGGTACAATTCAGGCGTTTGTCAAAAATGATTTTGTAAGTAATTACAAAGAATTTATAAATAAAATTTTCGGAGAAAACTCATGCCATGTTCTCAAAGTGAGAAAATATGGCGGAATAAAAGTAATGTGATTATGTAGGTTTTGTTTTTATTAAGGAGGACAAAATGAAAATTCTTGTTTTAGGCGGTGCCGGATATATCGGTTCGCATACAGTTTACAGACTTATTGAAAGCGGTAATGAGGTTGTTGTATTCGATAACCTTGAAACAGGTCATATCGAGGCGGTTCATCCCAAAGCAAAATTTTATAAAGGTGATCTCAGAAACAGAAGTGAAATTGACAGCGTTTTTGATAAAGAAAAAGGTATTGATGCTGTAATTCATTTTGCAGCCAATTCACTTGTCGGTGAAAGTATGACTAACCCTCTCAAATATTATGATAATAACCTCAACGGCACAAAGGTTTTGCTTCAGTCAATGGTTGCTCACGGAATTGACAAGATTGTATTTTCATCAACAGCAGCAACATACGGTGAGCCTGAGAGAACTCCTATTCTTGAAACCGATCCGACAAATCCGACAAACTGCTACGGAGAAACAAAAAAATCCATGGAGAGAATGTTCTATTGGGTTGAAAAAGCACATGGTTTAAGATATGTTTCTCTCAGATATTTCAATGCATGCGGAGCACATATCAGCGGAAAAATCGGTGAGGCACATAATCCTGAAACCCACCTTATTCCGATTATTCTTCAAGCGGCACAGGGTACCCGTGACCACATAAGTATTTTTGGTACTGATTATCCCACATCTGACGGAACTTGTATTCGTGATTATATCCATGTCACTGACCTTGCACAGGCTCATATTCTTGCAGTTGAATATCTTATGAAGGGCGGTAAAAGTGATATATTCAATCTTGGCAACGGTGTAGGTTTTTCTGTTCGTGAGGTAATTGAAAAAGCAAAAGAGGTTACACAGAAAGATATTAAGGTTGTTGAAGAAAGCAGACGAAGCGGCGATCCTGCTGTATTGATTGCGTCAAGCGATAAGGCAAAAACTGTACTTGGCTGGAAACCTGAGTATGATGATCTGGGAACAATTATTAAAACAGCGTGGAAATGGCATTCAACACATCCCAACGGCTATAATAAGTGAGGCGGTATTTATGAAGAACAGCGTTTACGGCTTAATATTAAGACTTGTTTCATACGGAATCAATACAGGGCTTATTGAAAAAGAGGATATAATCTACACGCAAAATAGGCTTTTATCGTTGTTCCATATGGATGAACCCGATGACAGTTGTACTTGTCTTACAGCAGATAACGAGGATACTCTTGAAGAAATTTTGTCGGGACTTCTTGATTATGCATACGAAAAAGGAATCATTCCCGAAAATACAGTAACATATCGCGACTTATTTGATGTGAAACTTATGGCTTCACTTGTTAAGCGACCGTCAGAAGTAATAAGAGAATTTTGGCAGAATTATAGCTGTTCTCCTAAACTTGCAACCGATAGCTACTATAAATTCAGCTGCGATACCGATTATATAAGAAGATATCGTATTAAAAAAGATTTAAAGTGGAAAACATCAACCGAATACGGTGATATTGATATCACGGTAAATCTTTCAAAGCCTGAAAAAGATCCGAAAGCTATTGCAGCGGCAAAACTTCAAAAACAGTCGGGCTATCCGAAATGTTTGCTTTGTAAGGAAAATGAGGGATATGCCGGAAGAGTAAATCATCCTGCAAGAGATAATCACAGAATTATTCCGCTCACCATTGATGGAGATAACTGGTTTATGCAATATTCTCCGTATGTTTATTACAATGAACATTGTATTGTATTTAACGGTGAGCATACACCAATGGTAATCAATGATTCTACATTCAGAAAACTGTTTGATTTTATTTCACAGTTTCCGCATTATATAATCGGTTCGAATGCTGATTTGCCGATTGTAGGCGGTTCAATACTTACACATGAACATTTTCAGGGTGGCAGATACAGCTTTGCACTTAATAGGGCAGAGGTTGAAAGAAAGTTTATTGTTAACGGCTTTGATGATGTGGAGTGCGGAATTGTAAAGTGGCCTATGTCAGTTGTAAGATTGACAGGTAAAAACAAGGTCAGCATTATTTCATTATCTTCTCATATTCTAAAGAGTTGGAGAGCGTACACGGACGCAGATGTTGGCATTTTTGCCGAAACAGACGGTGAAATTCACAACACTATCACTCCGATTGCTTTTACAAAGGATGGAAAATTTGTTATTGACCTCGTTCTCAGAAATAATATTACAAGTGAAGAGCATCCTCTGGGAGTATTTCATCCTCATGCGAATTTGCATCATATTAAAAAAGAAAATATCGGCCTTATTGAAGTTATGGGACTTGCAGTATTGCCCTCACGGCTTAAAGATGAAATGGCTATTTTAAAGGATGCTATTCTTAATCACAAGGATGTAAGTGAAATTCCGAAAATCAGCAAACATTCCGAGTGGGTAAATGAATTTGTTTCGCAGTATGATGAAATCAATGAAAATAATATTGATTCAATAATTCAAAATGAGATAGGAAAGGTGTTCCTTAATGTTCTTTTGGATGCAGGTGTATTCAAAAGAACTCCTGAAGGACAAAAGGCTTTTGATAAATTTATAAAGACGCTGTAAGTAAAGGAAGTGATAAAATGTCAAAGGTAAGGGTAGTGAATTTTGAACCTACATCCAAAGGTGAAAACACTCATCTTTATACAATAGAAAATAACAGCGGAGCAAGCGTGACATTATGTGATTTAGGCGCAAGTGTCGTTTCGATAAAAGTTCCCGACAAAAACGGTAGTATTAGAGATGTAGTTCTCGGCTATGAGCACATTGACGGTTATGAATTTGACGGAACTTACTTCGGTGCTACTGTCGGAAGATGTTGCGGAAGAATTGCATACGGCAAGTTTACTCTTAACGGAGAAGATTATCAGCTCCCTGTAAACAATGGGAGTAACCATCTACACGGCGGATTTAACAGCTTTAGCCGCAAAGTGTGGCTTGCGGTAGTTGATGATAAAGTTCCAAATACAGTTCTATTTATGCTTGATAGTCCCGACGGTGATGAGGGCTATCCCGGAAATATGAAGGTCTTTGTACGCTACACTTTTGATGATGAAAATGTACTTACGATAAAATGGTCGGCAGTTTCCGACAAAGACACAATATGTAATCTGACCAATCATTCATATTTTAATCTTAACGGACATAAAAGCGGTAAAGTTACAGAAAATCACAAGCTGAAAATAAATGCAAATTTCTTCATACCGATAAATTCAAACCTCAATCCCACAGGAGAGATAAGTCCCGTTAAGAATACATCGTTTGATTTTACCGAACCCAAGTTAATTGGAAATGGTATTGACAGAAAAAACGAGCAGATTGGTTTTGCAAACGGTATTGATCATATGTTTGTGCTGAATCATTCTGATGAAGAATTTGTGCTTGCGGCCGAAGCTGAGGGTATTGATAGCGGAATCACATTAAAATGCTATACTTCTCAGAAAGGTGTTCATGTATATACAGCAAATTATGTCGATGTTTTGTCCAATATGGGAAAGGATTCAGCAACATACGGAGAAAATCCAGCGTTTTGTCTTGAAACCCAAGGCTTTCCCGATGCTGTAAATCACAAGAATTTTCCTACGACAATATTAAAAGCAAATGAAAACTATACACAAACTACGAAATATATTTTTGGTATAAACAAATAAAATAAGCTGATTTCTAACTCCTTTAAAAATAAAATCTCTCTAAAATCAAGGACCACCTATTTTTCTTGGGTGGTCCTTGATTTTTAATCTATCTATGAGGATGTTTCATGTTTTACAGTATTACACCGTCTTAAAAATATTCTGTTTTAGCGGTTATGTGCAATTCTGCCTGAAAATCACCCTGTTCTGTTTGCGCCGTAAAACCGGAACATTCCTCTTGTACGACTGTTTTTACAAACTACATTTTTCATTGCCCGTGTATTTCTTAGCACTGTTTTTGCTTTTATATTAAAATACGCTTAGGATAGATTTCTTTACCCTCTGCATCAAATTCAAAATTTTCATTACCCCAACTTTTAAAAAATAATCACTTTTCCCTAGTAAATGTACAGAGATAACGGCGGTAATAACTTGCTGACTTACAAAATTAATTGTAACTTCTTAAATGATTGACTGTTTGATAGTGTATTGAAAAACATTTTAATATTTGTTAGAATTAAAATGGTGGTGAGGATATGTTAAAGATTGCGGTAGTAGATGATGAAATTGTATTTGTTGAAAGTCTGATTAACAAAATAACAGCTGTATGTGAAAAGCTTAATTTGGAATTTAAAATTGACAAATACTCAAACGGATTTGATATACTTGAAAATTACAGCAAGTATCATCTGATTTTTCTTGATATTGAAATGCCGTCAATTGACGGTATTGCTACAGCCAAGCGGATCAACGAATTGAAAGGTTCAGCTGAAATACCTTTTATTGTTTATGTCACAAGTCACGATGAGCTTGTCTTTGATGCTTTAAAAAGTTTTCCTTATTCATTTATAAGAAAAAGTAAAATTGAATCTGATTTGTACGAATGTATTAACCGTATAAATAATTCTTTTGAAGAATTACATAAAACTATAGTATTGCATACCGAAAGAAAAGATATTCCGATTGTTGTTGGTGATATTATTTATCTTGAAAAAATTAAAAATTATGTTGTGTATCATACTCGAAATCAAGAATATAAGGTCAGAAGTGATATGAATACAGAATTTAAAAATATCGCAGAATATGGCTTTATAAGACCGCATATTGGTTATGCTGTAAACAATAAGTATGTTGAATATATTTCTGCGGATTGTATTTTATTGCAAAATGATATTAACATTCCTCTTAATAAAAAATACAGAGATGATTTAAAGAAAAAATATTTCAAATGGTTGGGGGATATAAATGTTTAATTATGGTTTTGAATTAGCTGTTAATTTTGTGCAATCAGTTTATCTGATAGGGTTTTTCTTGGCATTCTTAGGCGGCAAATATTCTCGTAAACGCAATATAGCAATGTGTTCATTGTTTATTGTTTTAAATTTTACTGTTCTTACTTATTTTACATTTAACAATCCTTATGTTGTAATGATTGATATGTTGACAGTTGTTATATTACATGAAGTATATTGCTTAACTTGTTTAAAAGGAGAATTGGCAATTAAAATTATTCTTCCGCTTGTAGCTTCACTGATTAATACGATTATATCTTACGGAGTTTTATATCTTACATCTTTTGTTACGGGTTTATCATTGGAAGAATTGGGTTTACAGTCAAGCTTTTTCAGATATTTATGTGTTGTGCTTGTGAACCTGACAATATTGGTAACCTTATTGCTTATGTGGCGTACAAAAGCAAAAGTGTATAGTTTAAAGAAAGTTTCAAATATAATAGCTTTTATTGCAATTCCTGTTTTAGCAATGGCAATATTATACATCACTTTTTACATAATGATTCTTACGAATTATCAATCAAATTTAATCGTACTGCTTCTGATAATTTGTGCCGCTATGATTTTGGTTGCAGGAATGGTTTGGTTTATGATTGCAAGAATTAACAGGGATAACCAGATAAGTACAAAGTTATTATTGAGCGAACAAAGAGCTGATTTGTACGAAAAAAACATTATAACTTCTAACAAACAGATTGAGAACACTGCAAAGATAAGACATGATATGAAAAACAACATTGCTTGTATTGATAATCTAATTGTTGAGAGCAAATATGATGAAGCACATAAAATATGTCAGGAACTTACCGATAAATATTCTTCAATCGGTTCTGTAGTAAATACTGAAAATTACTTATTAAATGCCGTTTTGAATGTTGAAATTGAAAAAGCAAGGAGCAATGAAATATCGGTCAAATTAAGCATTGCAAATGACTTGAAAATGTTTAGCAACGCTTCAGATATGATTTCGATAATAGGAAATATTTTTGATAACGCTATTTCGTATCTGTCTGAAAATAAAATTGAGAATAAAGAGATTATTTTCATTACAGAGCATAAAGGCGATTATTCTGTTATTAAATGCAAAAATAAAATTATTGATTCTGTATTGTCTGAAAATCCTTTGTTGCATACTGATAAGGCAGATAAGAAAAATCACGGCAAGGGAATTTCTATAGTAAAAAGTATTGCCCAGAAGTATGGGGGAGATGTAGTTATTTCGGAGAAGAATAATGAATTTATAGTTTCGGTAATTTTAGACAACCGAATTTTTACCTAAAAACCCACTATTTTTACCTGTTTAAAATCAAATATTCTAAAAAATGCTATCCTTTCTTTAAGGCGTTATGCCAAGAAAAGGATAGCATTTTTGTTTTGTATTGAATTTTATGTTTTAGCCGTATTTGCGTTAATTCCGTTATTATCTTTGGCCTTGTGTTGCAGGAATTTGAAACTTTTATTATCAAAAAATTTAAATAAGGTTTAAAGCTAATAAGGTTTGAAGCTGCTTCCGTAAATAAGAATTATAGAGTGCAATTTTTGTCGATTTTTTTACAGTTTTTGCACAATTGAAGTTTACAGTGCTGTTTTGAGATATGATTTAACAAAGTAAAAGGGAAAAGCAAGCCGTAATATTTAATATAAATCAAAAATTAAGGAGAGTTGAATTTTGAAAAAGGGTAGAAATTTGCGTAGCGTTAATACTGACGGAGGGGTGAATTTGCAATTCAAACTTTTGTCGGCAATCGGAATTATCATTATAGTTTCCGGACATTGTTATCATGGCGGAATGGAACTTGCTTATAACTGGTTTCCGCCGTATTCGTATAATTTGGCACTGTTTGTATTTATATCGGGTTATTTTTACAAAACCGATTATGAAGAAAATGTCGGAAAATACATATGGAAACGAACAAAGCGGCTTCTTATTCCTGCGTATCTGTGGAATATATTTTACGGTGGTATGGTTGCATTTCTCGGTTTGTTTGGATTTACTATAGGTGCAAAGCCTGATTTATACAACCTGTTTATTATGCCGTTTGTTGACGGTGAGGCTTTTCAATATAACCTCGGTTCATGGTTTGTGTACCCGCTGTTTTTGGTTTGTATAATAAATGTGCTGTTCAGAAAATTTTTGAAACTGATTCATCTTGACAATGAATTTATAGTTTTGATAGTGTATCTCGCAATCGGAATGATAGGAATTAACACCGCAATAGAAAATCCGACTGCAATTAACGGTATAGTGAAACTTCTTGTCAGAACAATGTTTTTTCTGCCGTGTTATGAATTCGGTCGCTTTTATAAAGCTGTGCTTGAAAAGAAAGACACTCTCAATAATGTTGCGTACTTTGCAATTATATTTGCTGTACAGCTGATACTTTTAACTTTTTGCAAAGATTTGGAGTACACTCCGTCGTCATTTGCTAAATTTAACAACGGTTTTATAATTCCGTATATCTCGTCAATCACAGCAATTGCATTTTGGCTGAGAGTTTCAAAATTGCTTGTACCTGCCATAGGAAACAGCAAGCTTGTAAGGCTTATAGCTGACAACACATACGGAATTATGGTAAATCAGCTTGTAGGTTTTATGTGCCTTAAATTTGTATTCTACGGATTAAGCCGCATTACTTCAGGCGCATTGTTTGGTGACTTTAATGTTGCATCATTTAAATCAAGTATATGGTACTACTATCTCCCAAACGGTTTGCAACAGTGGGCTTTTGTATATCTTATATTTGGTCTGTTTGTACCGATATTAATTAGCATTATTTTAAATAAAATCTGTCATATCGCACAAAAAATGCATAATAAAATTTGTAACAAATAATATCTAAAAATCATTGTCTTTATATTCTTAATATGTTAAAATATCTTATACAAATAAAATGATTAGTTAATATAATTATAACGCAAAAGCTATATTGCGAATATAAAATATTGAAAATTGCTTAATTTTAAATTACAGAAGTAGAGAATTGATTTAAAAATATAAATTCCAAAAATTGTTTTAAAAAAGAAAAACTGTGAGAGGTATTCCAATGAAGAAAACAACTGCAATGATGGCATTACTTTTAACAATTTATGCTGCTGTATTTTTTTATGGCTGTACGAATAAATCTTCATACTCAAATTCCGATGATGCATATATAAATTATGCAACAGATATGCAGCTAATGTACCATATCGGCGGAAATGCACCTATGACAAAATCAGATAAAGGTTATTATTATATCGGTGAGGACGGAATCGTGATTTTTATTGATAAAGAAACAAAAAAGGCTACTCCTCTTTGTTCAAAACCAAATTGTACTCACGATGACCCTGAAGCTTGCGATGCCTATTTAAACTTAACGCAGAAGCCCGATACGCTTGTTGGTGCCCATGATTCTGCAATACAATATAATGACGGATATTTGTATGCTTTATGCGGAGAGTATGACAAGAGCTATATAAATTACAATACATATCTTATGCGTATGAAGCCTGATGGAAGCCAAAGGGAAAATCTTACGGGAAGCTTTAATTTTTATGCTTTTGAATGGTTCATACACAGGGGATATTTTTATTGCTCTACTGATTCATCAGTAATTAGAATACCTCTTGATTCACCTAAATCAGAACCGCAGATTCTATACAAAACGGATTACTATATTAAGTCCAGCTTGAGAGCTGTTTCTCAAATATGTGCGTATAAGAATTATTTTTACTTTACTGCCGACGAGAGAAATGAAAAAGAGGAAGGACCCGGTTTAAGTATCAAATGTATCAATTTAGATACATTAGAGATTAATGACATTCCTAAAGCTAAAGGCTATCAAGTGTTTTATAATTTCTTTTTAGACAACACAATGATTGCGTCCTATTACGATAAAAATTCGGATGAAAATGTTTATCTTAAATGCGATTTGGATGGAAATGTAAAGGAAAGCTTTTTCACAATAGCTCATAAAGATAATTTGCGATATTCAACCGATGGAAAATACATATATGGTGATAATTGTGTGCAGGTCACCAGAAAAGATGCAGAAAAACAGATTATTACGGTTTACGATTTAAATATGAATGAGATAGATTCGTATGTTCCGCCTGAATTTGAAAATATAGTATGCAATTATATTAATCCACAGGATAATGAATATTTTATTTTTGAATCTGTAGATGATAACGGAGAACGAATTTTAGCTATGGCGGATAAAAGTCAACTCGGCTCAATCGGCGGAGAAACTATAAAATTCACCGAGCTTTGCAAGCTGAAATGGGCTGAAAAGAAGGACAGCAATTACTATGTAGAGGGACAGGCGAGAGTTGAATGAGAATTGTGGGTAGCGAATATTTAAAGCTGTTTTCAAACAAAATATTTCTTATTTGCATCATCGCCTTTTTCTGCGCCGATTCTCTGTTTTTCGTAATGCTTCAATCCTCTGATTATGAAAATTCAGCAATTTCAAGTGATGTCGGGGCATATGAACAGCTTATTCGGGAATGTAACGACGCAGAGGATAAAAATGCGTTCTTTGAAAGCAAGAACACGGAGATACAGATTGCACAAATTATTTTGCACAACGGAAATGCAGATGAATACAAGAAAAAATATCCAAAGCTGTATGACAATGCGGCAGGCTTGGACTTGAACGATGATGAGCTGTTCAACCGCTCGGTTATGCTAAGCAACATACAGGCTCAGCTCTCTCACATAGACAGCTATGAAGAGTTTATTTCCAATATGAAGTCGAGAGCCGAGCAACAGAGCAGCTTTTCCATTTTTGCAGAGCCGGACAGCTTTTCGTTCAGAAATATTGAAAAAACTCCCGTGGATTTTGCCGAGGTTAAAGGTGTTAAGCCCGTCCTCGGCAACAACAAGGCGGTTGA
>ULMU01025415.1_pt1 | contig 22294 bp, 23 predicted proteins | sample 1951741 | NCBI WGS metagenome assembly ULMU01 (sample SAMEA4835559, study PRJEB28245) | human gut metagenome | biome: gut microbiome; material: fecal sample | place: Denmark | collected 2008
AAAAATGCCAAGAATCCCGAAACCATTGACTTCCCACGAACTTCGAAAGATCAAAAACAAAACCGTCGCTGTGGGTGGAGTTGCTGGGTTGTACTTCCGTAATACACCTCAGCAGAGCATTTTCTTCTTTCGCTTTCAAGATCAAAATGGACGGCACGATCTGTCCCTGGGCAACTATCCCAACATGAGTCTTGCACAGGCAAGGGATACAGCCACCAATCTGCGTGCCCAACTCGCTAATGGTCAGGACTTACTTGCTGTTCGAAAGCAGTCCCAAGCCCCTAAGCAACCTCTGAAAGACATCCTGACCTTTAAACAGGCTGCCAAGGAATGGCACTCTGAGCGTTCTCGTCTTGACTTCTGGGGTGACAACGCAAAGGGTGAAATTCGGGCATACCGCATCCTCGAAATGCACGTATTTCCTTTCATCGGGGCCAAAGACATCGATCAAGTAAACGCGGAAGATATCTTCCATGTTTTGTCACAAATTTGGCTTGCTAAAAATGCAACTGCACTGAAGGTCAAAACCAGTATCTTCAAGATTTTCCAGTGGGCAATGGCCAAGAACCTGTGTGCAATTCGTGAAAATCCTGCCCAATTGAGCGGTGCTTTAGGGGTGCTTCTAGAGCCATTAAAGAAAACCGCAGTATTGTCTAGCCATCATGCAGCCTGCCCTGTTGAAGAGATACCACGTCTGTTTCATGAGATTTCACAATACGTATCAACTTCAGCTCGTGCTTGTGAATTTGCCATCCTGACATGCTGTCGCTCCAAGGCCCTACGTTTTGCGACCTGGGATGAAATTGATCTAGAAAACAAAAATTGGACTATTCCGGTTGAGCACGACAAAATCAAACTTCCTGGTCGCGATCGAAGAATTTTTCTGTCAGATCAAGCTATTACGATTTTGCGGCAACTGCCAAAACATGATGACTGCAACCTACTTTTCCCAAATACATATAAGAACAAATTATCAGACGCAGCTGTAACAATGTTTCTCCGAGGACTTCACGAAGTCAGAATGGCTGCTGACGGTCGCGGCTGGGTAGATCCCCATGTCAAAAACGCAGACGGACAACCATCCGTCATCACGTTGCACGGGACAGCTCGCGCTTCGTTTCGCACATGGGCGAAAAATGATGAACTGGGAAACAATCGCCGTTTTGATCAGGAAGCCGTTGAACTCTGTCTTTTACACGCCAAAAAAGACATTTACCGAGGAGCTTACGACCGAGCAAATCTTGAAAAGGAACGTCGCCAGATTATGGCCGCATGGGGCGAGTATTGTTTCAGCCAGCGCAAGGCATGACTTGTTGCATTCTTCATCGCTCGGGCCATCTTCAGGCGATCCGTGATTCTCGTCAACATGAGATTCTCTTCTTGGCTGTACCCAGGGGGTCAGATTCTTGCTCGAATGAGCAAAAGTTGCTCACAAAGGCGACAAACGCGAATCGGGAAGACGAAAAAATTCCTCTATTGATTTTTTTAGGAGAATATATGCCCATCGCGTTCGTTCGCCTCCCGGCGACTCTTCAACAATTGGCTATTGGCAAGACAACGCTATACGCTCGCATTGCGAAAGGAACTTTCCCTCCTCCCGTCAAATTTAGCGAGCGCGTTTCTGCATGGCCTCAACACGAAGTGGATGCTGTTCTTAGAGCCCTTTTACGCAGCGCATCAGAAGATGATCTTCGAGCTCTGGTAGCACACCTAATCAGGCTGCGTTCCCAACCAAACGATGCAGGAACCATAGCAGCCTAACCCACAAGGCTCTAATAACAGGTAGGCGAGGCAAAGATTGCGCTCAATTCTTGCTATCTCGCTGATTCCCGTTTCCATGCTCATGGCATTAACCGAGGCCTCCACAGTGGTCTCGGTTGATGTTGTTCGCGCTATTGACGGCGATACTCTTGTTGTCACAGTCGATGATTCCCTACGAAAGCTACGCCGTCTGGGAATAGATGCTCCCGAGTATGACCCAGATGGGGGAATGGCTGCCGTAGTTCGCGACTGGCGAACAGTTTGCTGACATTGAACCGCGCGAAATGTCGCGCGGTTCTTCTTTAGTTCTAATCCAACTTTTATTAAAACACCAACCGGCTGGTTAGACGCCTTACCTCATCTTCTCCACGTCTGTCATATCGTTGAGTTGTCGCAATCGAGGCATGCCCCATCGCTTGCCTTACGATGTTGATGTCACCTCCCATTTGCAAAAGCCGGGTTGCATAAGTTCTTCTCAAATCATGGGGAGAAAAGTCCTGGATGCCAAGTTGTTCCGCTCGACGAGTCATCATCCGGTAAATTCCATCATCAGTCAGCGGCTCAGTGCTTTTGACATGGTCACCCTTGCGGATAGAACAAAACACCGGAGCATCCGGTTCAGGCGAACCAACTTGACTATCTCGGCTGCTCAGCCATGTCGTAAGGCGCTTCCAGACATCAGGACTGCAAAAAACCTTCCGCTCCTTGTTGCCCTTTCCGACCAAAGTGATGCTCTGATCTGCGTCTTTGATATTGGCATTCGTCAACGACGCAATCTCTGATCGCCGCAGACCACACCCAATTCCCACAGCGAAAACTGCTGCATCTCGGAGTCCTTTGACTGTACCGTCAGATTCGCAAGCCGAAATCAGCCGTGCACTTTCAAATTGGTCCAAGGCACGGCCACGCAACTCTCGCTTGCCTCGCGACGGCTTGATAGCCATAACTCCGTGATATTCGCGGTCAGAAACCAGTTCTGACAGCCACATTTGCTTGAACACACCACGAATCACAGTCAAAGCCAAATTAATTGTTGCCGGCGATTTGCTTTGGACCTCCCACCTCGTTTTGAAAGCGAGAATTGCTGCTCGGTTAAGAGCCTCCCAATGACACGACATGAAGTCGCAGGCACCAAATTCGCGCGCAATCTGGTTGAGAATCTGAACGATTTTCTCCCTGCTCTGCTTGGTACTCATCGTGAGGACGTACAACAGGGCGGGATTCGCTTTTTCAGAGTTCACCTCGCCCGAAATGGCTCTGGAATGATCGAGGACAATCACGTCGTTTTGGCTCACTGCTACGCAACCCGTAAAAACTCAAAACTGAATGAGGTTTGTAAATCTGTCGTAGAAAGGGACATTTCCGTGACCTATTTTTTCTCTCGTCCTTAAAAGGTAAAAACCGAGATATTTGAGTCAATCCGGTCTTATTTTCAATGTCCTTTGCTTTCACACGAACGCAAATAATTACCCTCCTGCAAAGGAATCCTCGTTCGTCAATGATTTGAGGGCAATTACTTTCGTTCGCTCTCGCTCCGATTCCCTGCCGAGCCTTAACTACCAAGGCTTAGCAAGAAATCATGAACTCTCCGATTGGGTGACTTACCCATCTTGCGTTTTCTTGACCACCATTTGACGGTGCTCAGTAAATCGGATCGGATCAATAATCCCCCAATCCTCAATCGAGTACCCGTATTTAGTCGAGCTTTTGATCTTCATGCCGAATTGATCCCGCAGCAGCTTCACTTGACGCCCAATTACCTGCGGACTGACACGCATTTTTTCAGCAAGCTCAAATCGATTTCCCGCTTTTTCTGCAATCGCGGACAAAACGTCAAAAAGAACATTGAACTGTTCTGAGCTTCTATTTCCGAGCATAGCTTTCCTGCGAATTGAAAACGCCCAACAGAACAACCATAGACGTATTTACAAGCTTGATTTCACCGGTCGCGTCAATCGTTACACAGACCCTCCCTTTCGGAGGAACAACTCCCGGCGTTAATACTGCGAGCTCGCCAGCTACTGAAACTCTCACTGAAACAGGACTTGCAACATGCAGTTTGCACCCTCTCGGCAGCTGAGTTTTATCCGGATAAAACTCAGTTTCTTCTTTCGATTTCAGGTTTCGTTTCGTCGCTCGTTTCGCTTTCTGTTTTGACTCCTGGGCTCCCTCATTGACTGCCACTTCGTCGGATAACGACTTTACAAAATTTGCTACTTTCGCACGTGAAATCACACCTTCTGCTCCGTCATCCGAAATGTCCTTAGAAAGCCATTGATCCAGTTGTTTTGTCACTTCAACCGGATACTCTTCAAAAGCCTTTTTGAGGTTGCGGACAGCAAGGGGATCTTGGATTTTCTGCGCCTCAACAGCCCTAGCTATCGGCTCGGGAAGTTCAGCAACATGTTTCAGATTGCTGATATAAGATTCCTGCTTCCCCATCCGCTTGGCGATCTCTCTAACCGTCATTCCTGACTTGACAAGAGTGGCCACAGATTGAGAAAGTTCATGCAGCTTCATATCGTCGCGTTGTACATTCTCAGTCAGCTGCCGAATGATGCGTTCATTTTGATCCTCAGTCGGTTCAACAATAACGCAGTACTTCTTGATAGGTTGGAAGCAAAAGGACTTTCACTGCCTACGGCTGATGAATGGGCCTATCTGTGCGGCGGCGGTTGCCGAACCCTATTCCCCTGGGGCGACGGCATTGACTATTCCATGCACCTTCACCATTTCGAAGATTTGGAGGTCGAATACAAGCCCTTCGATATGGAAGAACCCAACTTTTTTGGCCTCTCTATCGCATACGACCCATACTGCAGAGAAGTCGTGAAGGCCGAGCGTTTAACAACATGCGGAGGAGACGGCGGATGCAACATCTGCGGCGGACTCGGAATCTTTCTCGGTTTTTTACCCTGTTCGCCGCACTGCAAGCCACAGGTACACGAAAACAAGGAACTTAATGGCGACTACGACTTTTATCGCCCCATCATCCGGTTGGATGTCCACGAAATTTAACCGAGGGATGTGGTTCGCAGAGAAAACTCTTCACCATTTTTTGACGTCCACACCTGAAACGACGAATGCATAACCAACTCGGTTGAACTGATCGGACATGAATCCCCAACGAACGTCCTTGAAGTGGATTGTGACTGACTTCAAAAGTTAAGCTTTTTTGAGCAAAATAGGACCTGTAATCCCAGTTCGGTTCCTAACTCTACATTTCGATGAGGAAGTGATATGAGTGAAGAAGTTTTCTGCCAAGATCTGAACGAAAAAGACGCGGTCCGACCCGGTGGGCCGTTCATGATTCAGTTGCTCTTCAAAGAACCACCAGCCATGCCGACGAAAGAGTCCATGCTCAAGATCATGGAGAAGCATGTCGGTCCTGTTGAGATGTTCGGCAATGATGAGACCGTGTGCGGTTTCGCTGCATTGTCTCACAATGCCGAGTTCAAGGATGGAAAATTCCATCCACAGTTGATGGTGATGAACTGCCAGGAGTTCCAAGGAACCGGCTTCGTCGATGACTTCAAGCTCAGTCAGATGTGGGATTGTCAAGAAGATCGTGACCGCATCTTTAGTGAATGCAAATATCACATCCTCGGTGTCGACATGGTTTCGGCAACGTTACCTACCCAAGAACGAGCCAACTTGCTCATGGACTTTACCGACGCGTTGGCCGAACTTTTCCCCACCTGTGAGGCTTTCTATTTCCAAAATGCTGGAAAGCTCTTTTTGGCTCAAGATGTACGCCAACATGCCATAGAAGGAACAGACCGCTTCATCCGGTTTGGAGTCAATGTTCGATTTTTCAATATACAGGGCTCAGACGACATGCTGATCGACACTCTGGGCATGGGAACTCTTTGTTTGCCTGACCTGCAATACCACTTCCACGACATGGATCCCAACTGGGTCGTCAATCATGCATACAACGTGGCGTCCTACATCTTGGCGCAAGATAATCCCATTAAGGACGATGAGACGATCGACGGCGTTGCCGACGGAAGCATGTCTCACCAAGTTCGATGGAAGTGTCGCTATGAAGACTCTTTGATTCAACCGAGTCGGGTTGTTTTGGACATCAACATGGGGAACTTGGCAGCAGGCAATCGATGACCATCCGTAAGAGTGCTAGCTAGGGGGGGGGGTTCATCAACCACTGTGAGCCTTTTCCAAGGAGAACTTATAGGTATCACGAGTCATTAACTCCGGCCTTCGGCTGATTTTATGGAGGAGTCACTCTATGGGCATGGATATCTACGCGGGCACCTTCACCCGTTATTACGCCAGAAACTGGAAAACAAAAGCGCAGCAATATGCGGAAGCCAACGGCATGGCTTTTCATCGCATCTCTCCTGATGGTGAAAATCTCGACGACCAGGACTCACCGGATGTTACTGAGATTCAGAAGGCGGTCAGCGCATGGACGAATGGCCTGTTGAAGGCTCTGCAGTCGAACAATATGGATGCTGGCCTGGCCTGGGTTGACGACAATGAGAAGCCCTACTACACCGACAAACCCGATTGGCTTGCTTATGCAGCACTGATGGTATTCGCCGCTAGCCGGCTTTTGGGCGAGGAACCTCCTAAAACCATCGAAAAAAACATGGGGCTGGAGGATTTTGAAATCGCCAAGAAACTGGAAGATTCCGAGTTCTCGAATTGGTCTTTGTTTACTGTGACTTGCTGGCTTCCTCTTCCTGTGCAAGTAAGTTGTCAAGGGCACATGCCAAACGGCACGGAGGCATTTATCTCTACAACCGCAAGACTTCGGGCAGAACTGGATCAAGTCAACGAGATTGCCTGGAAAGCAACCATTGATGAGCAGTTGGCTTGGGCAGATGAGGATGTGTTTCCACCAAGTTTTGAAATCAAGAACGGAGAGGTCATCCAGCTGCCGGGAGAAGCTCCAACATCATTTGAGCTCGAAAAACTCGCACGCTTTGCTTTTTCAATGTTCCGCAGAGCCCTGACTTTTGCTGAAAAAGAGCAAGTTCCGGTACTACTCGACTACTAATCAGTCATCCGGGAGGTTGTTATGAGCACCCAAGCAACTGACACTGAACTCAAGGAACTCCTCGAAAAATTTAGCCGCAACAGCATCGTTCTGAATATCTCTGAAGAAGTTCCCATCACGAAAGGTTGGACGCGGTTTGGCGGGCAACCGGACGTTCCTCCTGACTTTGAATGGCCAACATTCAAAGGAGAAAACTGTGAGAGCATCACCAAGGAACGCCCTCTTTCCTTTTTGGCTCAGTTCGACTGTTCGGAACTATCCCAGTTCGACTCGGAAGGGTTGCTCCCTGATCATGGTTTACTGTCGTTCTTCTACGAAGTCGACTCTCAACGGTGGGGCTTTGATCCGACTGACAAGGGATGCGCTCGCGTCTATTGGTTTGAGGACATGAACACGTTGTCCCCTGCTCCATTTCCTGACGAAATGGAAGACGACTTCAAGTTCCCCGTGATTGGCATTCAAGCCCAGAGTTCGCCATCAATTCCAAGCTACGAAGATTTTTTGGAAATCTGTCCTGAATATCAGGATAAGGACGAAGACGAAGAGCTGTTCGACAAACTGATGAATGAAGTTCCGGAAGAACAGTCAAAGTTGCTGGGGTGGCCGGATACCATCCAAAATTCCATGTTCGCGGAATGCGACATCGTGTCCCAAGGCCACTACACCGGTAATGCGGAATCATGGCGAAAGATACCCAAAGACATTCGGGAACAAGCTGAAAAAACTGCTCGAGACCGCTGGACTCTGCTCTTTCAGCTCGACACCGTCGAGGGAGAAGACTTTGAGCTGATGTTCGGTGACTGCGGCCGCATCTACTTCTTCATCCAACGAGATGACCTCAAGGCCAAACGCTTTGATCAAATTTGGCTGATCTCCCAGTGTTATTGACAGATCCTGGCACTCCTGCTCATCTAAAGAACTGGAGTGCCCAAGATTAGTGAGTGATTAGTGGCTGGCTGTGATGAAAGGAGAGATGATGATGTTGAATACTGCAGATACTCACGATTTCATCGACCAACTGACCCTGGAAGGGGTGCCCTGGCATCGCTTAACAACACCCTATGGTCGAGGGGATGAGCTTCCGAAGTTGCTCAACGCTTTGTCTTCTTTAAGAAGTCAAGAATCTGTTGAGTCGACTGTTCGGAAGATATCCCATCTCATTGAACATCAGGGCACTCTTTGGCACGTCACTCCATTTGCGACCGTCTTTCTTGCTCGTATATTTAAGCGTGCTCTAGCGAGTGCATCTACAGATCCGGTCGCTCACCAAGCGGTTAATCACATTGGTGAACTATTCACTGTCTTGTTGGAGAGCATTCGGGACGCACAAACATTAGAGCACGCGGATCCCCTACCAACATTCGCCGATCTACTGACTGAAGACTCTTTGTGGCCCGACGATGAGGAAGACGATGAGCTGCGGTGGGAAGAAGAGGACGTTTTCTCAGATTCGATGTTCTACAGCTTCTGGTTCTACACCAAAGAAGTTTTGGCAGACGCTCTTAATGGCTTGGGTGAGGTTCCCCAGGAATCTGCCGAGTCGATCAGCTCTCTGAAGGAACTCCTATGACAACTCGCGCAGCATTCCTTGTTATGGCTCTCATGCTTTCCGGATGCTCAGCATCTGGACCAGTAACCCCTTATTTGTACGACAACGGGCCGGACTATCTTTCAGAAGGTCTGATGCGAGTTCAAGACTCAAGCGGCAAGATTGGCTATGCAGATGAAAAAGGGAAAATCGTAATCCCACCACAGTTTGCTTTCGGCTATCCCTTCAAAAACGGTCAAGCCAAAGTCACGATGCAGGGACATGAAGAAGATGTTGCCAGATCTGATGGAGAAATCCATGTCTGGCAAAGTGAAAAATGGTTCTGCATTGATCGCTTTGGTCAATGTGTGGATTGTATCGACAACCCGCTGAATCCCTAGTCTGTGCATTCATCGCGTCGCTGATCCGGGAACTCGGATGTCTGTCCTGAGTTAAAGGTAGAAATCCACGTCCAAGAACCAAAACGAACAAAAAATAGAACATAAACGTTGTTTTTCTTGTCTTCTCTGCCATTTTTGGCAGTTCACTGTCCAATTCTGTTGCGGTAGCAAGTTCCGCCGATTTACGCTCCGGAACCTCGCTCCTCTTGTCTTCAGCTTTGTGCTTGATGCTCTAATGCTTGCGCTCGTGACTCTCACTTGTTAGATCCTTCCCTGCCTGCCGAACACACCATAAATTAAAGCCGGCACCTCTAATGAGACCGGCTTTCTTCTTAATAACTACGATTGCTCCTTTCTCTATGCCATTGAACCCCAAGTTGCAATCACACCCCTAGTTCTGAGTTTTGAGGTGTGCATAAATACTCTTGTCGGCATTCAGGTTTCCGTAGATACTCTTGTCTTTTTTGACCAAACAGGGAGCATCACCTTTGCTGGGCTCGGCCTCTGTTTTACTTCCCGTCTTGTGGGCTTCTGTCTTATCCATAACGGCTTTCAGCTGTGTTTCGACAAAGATTAATTTATTGGGATCTGCTGCATGGTGCTCATTGAAAAGAACATGCGACATCTCCTGGTGGCGGACTGCAGCTCCTGCGCGACTTTCAACATATTCCCAAACAGAATCTTCCCGCGTGTGTACGGTGTTGAGCGTTTTTTCAAAGGGAATGATATGTTCCGACGTAGGTGCTTGAAGTGTAGAAGTACAACCTACTAGCGTCGATACACCAATTCCTAGAATACAAATCTGAGTGAATTTATCCATAACCTTTCTTGTTTGTTGGCAAAAACAAATGCGCCCACTGGCGACCTCGCTCCATTGTCATCTCATCGCAACTACATATCTCCGTTCCTGTAAGCAAATCTCGCTCATGGCAAGTGCTTAAGCAACTTCCCTGCCTCCTATGGTGTCGCTCAACCAAAACAGTGAGGCAACAGTGCGTACACAAGAACTACAAAACTGGATCGACGAACAGGAAACTCCAAAGAATGTACTCAAAGAGTTCACCAAACTTAGGGAAGACCTTTTTTTTGAATTACTCGCAGAGGCTCTGGAACAACCCGAAATCAAGGCAGCTTATCGAGACTGGCCTGAAGCTAGACGCGATGAACAAGCCATCAAAAAATATTGCCAGTCATCTCAAATCATGGGCAGCTTGCATCTTCAGCTTGCCGGCAAAAACGATGGCAACACAGCCTCCCCTAACTTCATCAACACTTCCAGCTTGTTCAAGGCGGCTCGGGGCACCGTTACTGACGACAATAGACCAAGTGTGTACATGGATCCCGTCGTTTGTAGAGCCGGACTCGAAATCCGATACTCCGGCGAAATTCTCACCCAGTACGATTGGGACGTACTGCAGGCATTAACCGATCTCTCCGACTGCTGCTACAACAAAATTTGCCATATCAATGCTGTCGACATCCTGAGGCACCTAGGGCGAGACATTGGTGGTTGGGAATACAACAAACTCGAAAAGTCATTAGTTCGGTTAGCCGCAGCATCCATCTACATCAAGAAAACCACCGTTGACGGATCACAAACTTCCAAGCAACGTCCAAAAATCGTTGGCGTCATCCGTTTTCTTACCCATATGTCCTGGATGCGGGGCGATTTAGATGCCGAAGTGTATTTCTGCCTTGACCGCTATTACGGCTATCTCAATGGCTATGGATACGCCTTAGTCGACTGGAACAAGCGTAAGTTACTTCACAAAAATGAACTCGCGAAGAAACTACAGGTTCTGTTCACTGGACACTCCGACATCGCTCAGTTCCATTCAATTCCGAAGATAATCGGTCTTTGTGGATACACCTCAACAGTGACCCTATTCACGAAAGTTCTGAAAGACGCGCTTGATCTGCTCATGAACGTCGGAATCATCCATAGCTACTGGATCAGCCGTCCCAAAAGAGGAGAAAGCGATAAGAAGGTGCTTTGCGTCTGGGTTAAAGGTGCCCCCGATTCAAATTTCCCCGTTCCTCGGAATCGGGCTGGGACCTATTACGGACCTGAGGGCTCCAAAACTACCCAATCCTCTGTGAGACGTTGGTCAAGAGTGCTTTCGGAATCCCACCTGTGATAAACAATTTCTAATTCGGGCATGCTCCAAGGTGTGCCCTTTTTTTACCTCTAAAACACTGCGAGCAATCGGACTTTTTAAATTGCCGCCTCACCTCATCCCTGTACGGTCGAGCGATTACCTGCTACCCGTTTGACATTTGAATTTGCCGAACCAATGCTTTCACCAGCAGAGGAAATCTGTTTCTGAGTCAAGGCGCGGGTGGACGCCAGCTCTGAGGTCGGTAGCACCGGCGAGAGAGGACCACGATCGGGAGCCTGCCGATCAAACGGAACCTCTGTTTTTTGTGGATAACCCTGTGAATAAGGCTGTGGATAAACTCCTTGTCCGTTTCAAGACTTCTTTTCCCTGATGATTTTGCCTTCTTGGCTTCGTTGTTCCGTTGCTTTATCTCGCTGAGCTTCGTTGTTCCGTTGCCTTATCGTCGTTGTTCCGTTGCTTTATCGTCGTTGTTCCGTTGCTTTATCTCCAAGGCCAAATCTGCTGAATCCCAATAAACACAGGAGTTTCGACGCGATAAGAGCCGCGCCAATAAATCCTTTCAAATAAAACGTTTTAATAAAGTAATGTAACCACCGTCGCGCGCGCACGCGTGCGCGACGGGAAGTTGTGGAAAAAAATTCACTCAACTCCTGCATCAGCAAACGGTCATCTCTCCTATAGAAACGTCGGGAAGTCACCAGGCAATCCGGTAATCAATCTGTTCTCGATCTGAGCAAATTTCGCTTTCCAGGAAACAAAGCCAACTTTAGGGCCAAGGCAGGATTACGGAAATCACTGAACTTCCGTCCTCCATGCTGAAACTTCTTTTTGATCTCTGTGCATTCCCCTTCCGCCTAACGGCCTTAGCTTTCTGCCTGCCGATACAGGCGGGGGTTACGGTGTACGAAAAAAGGCATGCCAAACAGGTTGCAGACGAATGCCCCCTTTTCAAGGACATTCCTGAAAAACCCAACGCTTCGAGCATAGACGCGTCGTGGCCACCTGCGCCTCATGCAGTCGAATCATTGTCTGTTCAAGAACTCATCAACGCCAACGGCAAGCTCATCCGTGACATTTGTTATGCCACTACGCTCAATGATGAGGAAACACAGAAAGTTCTTCTTCCTGTGATCACAAACCTGGCAAGAATCGTTCATCTATGCCCTGCAAGCGAATACGATCATCACCAAGGTTACGGCGGACTGTTTACTCACTCTCTGGAAACAGCTTACTTCGCTGCCAACTCCGCAAAGAACAAAATTTTTGACCGTTCGGCGCCTCCCAAGGATCAATACTTCAACAAGTGCCGCTGGATATTGGTCGCTGTTCTTACCGCCCTTACACATGACATCGGCAAGACTTTTTCGGACATAGAAATTACAACCGAAGACGGCAAACGTTGGGATCATCAAAGTCCGATTCTGGACTGGCTGCGCAAGAACAAGATTCCCAGCTACTACATCGCCTTCAAACAGGGGCGAGATCACAACGCACATAAGTCGTTCTCGTTGAGCAAAAGTTCACTCCTAATTCCTCAAAAAACTTGGGATTTCTTGTCACTCACCGGCTATGGGGATGCGATGACGAAGGAATTCAACGATGCGATCTTGTTGGGTAACAAGGGGGGCCTCATCGGGCGCATTCTGGACAACGCCGACGGCATGTCACGCAACCTGGACATGAAGCGGCAGCGCCAAATCAAGCCGGAATTTAAAAACATCTCCCACCCCCAAGCCAATGAACTGCTCAAGGCCATCCGAGCTCTTGTAAATGAAAAAGTTTGGGCGGCCAACACTGAAGACGGGTATGTATTCGTCACAAAACAAGGATGTTTTGTTCTCTGGAACGAGGTGGTAGCCGCTCAGGCCCGCGACAAAGCACAAAGCTTTGGAGCTGTGTCCTTGCCACTTGACTACATCCGACTAGCAGCGATGTTGGCCGAGACAGGCGTGGCCGTAGCAAACACCGATGAGGTCTCCAGCACTTTCAACCTGTTTTGGCAAATTACACCGATTGTGTTGGGTACGACCCAAGTTGCGTGTATTCGCATCGCAAGCCCGGATCTCATTTTCAACAGCAACGTACCGAGCGCCATAGAAGTCATTGTGGACGGTCTAGCAGTTGACGAGGCAACCAAAACTGCCTGGAAAAAAAGATGGAATTTCGTGCCCAAACTCAAACTTTCTCGGCATGAAGAAGAACTGACGGGCTACACCCAGGACTTTGTCACCCAAATGACTGTGGACGCTGCAGAGCGCGAAAATGAACATACCGAGCGAATGACCGCGGAGTCGTCGGTTCCAGACGAGACCCTCAACGATTTGCTATCTCCGTTGGGATCGGTAGCAGTTATCCTCCCGGAACCAATCGCTGTAACCACTTCTGACAAAGAAGCTCCAGCAACACACCAAGGCATCGACGAAAGCAAGTTTGATATGGCTGCTTTGTTAGGTGAGTCCGAAACAGACAACACCTTGTCGAATCCAAGCCCTCTGCCGCCTTCTGAATCCTTTGCTCCCCAATCTGAGACGGAAAAGGAGGCCAATCTAAACGGCTTATGGCCTTCGCAAACGGAAGATACAGATCGCCTTGAGAGCAACACGTCGGTGCGAAAAACCGCTGCCCCGGACGCCAAGCAGTTCGTTTCAAAAAGCACCAGGAAAACCTCCAAAAAGGATTCACGCACCGAAGGTGAGAAGGTCTTTGAACAAACAAAAGATCTTGTAATGAGCATGGCGCAGCAGATATGCCTGCGCTCCGGACTCTGGCTAGAAAGTGGGCGCCAGATGGATGTCGAAACAGGTCGTTGGTTCACCGGTTCCCGTCTTTTTGAAAAGGAACTCTCCGAGAGAGGAGTCACAGAAAACCTTTTTCGTTTGGTGATTGACGAACTGGAGGAAGCCGATGTGCAACCGCGCATTGAACTCGACCGACTTAAACATCGAATCTATTTGATCGGCAACGTGGAGATGGACTGACATGGCAATGAAATACGACCCCACCGCATATGAAACTTGGCGACAGAACTTTGAATTACGCCAATCTCTCGCTTGGTTTGCCGGTTTTGCCTGGTACCTGATCTGGGGGGATCTCTTTGGAGCAACGGGAGCAACTTTTGGTTGCGCTCTCACCTGCGCCTGCATGGGGCTCTACAAATTTGGGCCAGCAACCAGACGATTTCACATGACCCTAAAACTTGCAGGAACGCCGCTGCCATTTATCGACTTTGACGATCTTCGCCGCATCGTTAACGACCCAGTGCACAAAGATGATTTGTGGCTTGGAAGAGGTTTTGCCTGGGGCCCAACGCAAACTCAGCGCGTTTCTGACCTCCTTAAACGTGACTGGCATAGAACCTACAAAGAAGCTTTGGGAGCCATCTACGTTCTTCGGTTTGTCCGCAAACACCTATTCCTGTGTTTGTTTCGTCCTTTTGAAGCTCTTCGGTCATACAAGGAAATCCAAAAGCGAGTTTCAGAGGATCAAGGACAATTTTGGCTTCATGGCGTCGGCGACTCGGATGAAGACATCTTCCAGAAGATTTCCCATACCGAGGGCCATACGCTCATCATTGGCACGACAGGCTCTGGAAAAACCAGATGTTTCGATCTTCTGATCTCACAGGCCATCTTGCGCGGTGAAACCGTTTTTATCATCGACCCCAAAGGGGATCAAGACTTACGAGAAAAGGCCCGCCGTGCGTGTAATGAGCTTGGCCGAGGGGATAAGTTTGTCAGCTTTCACCCCGCTTTCCCCAACGAATCAATCCGTATCAACCTGCTTGCCAACTGGACGAAACCCTCGGAGATTGCTGACCGAATAGCAGCCCTGATTCCTTCCGTGAGCGGCAGCGATCCATTCAAAAACTTTTCCGTTAGAGCCTTGAATGCCATCTGCAATGCTCTGTGTTCAACATACGAAGCCCCGACTCTAAAAAAACTCAAGCACTATCTGGCTGGGACGGGAACCGGAGCTGTCGCCCACCTTGTGATCAAAGTGCTAAACCAACACCTTAGAAACGCTCACCCGCAAGATATCCGTAGTCTCGAGCAATGTCTGTCTGCTTTACGCAAGAAAGATCCAGAGACGATTGCTATGGCATTGGTGCAGTACTACCAAACCGAAGGTCCCGCTGACTCCGACATCGATGATCTGGTTTCGATGTTCTGTCACAACAGGGAGCATTTCGGAAAGATGATCACTTCTGTTCTCCCGATTCTGTCCATGCTTACCTCGGGAACCTTGGGGGACATGCTTTCACCGCCAGACACTCTGGCAGAACAATCGGAACACACCTGGCGGGATACCAAAGATCTGATTGAGCGCAATGCCGTCGTATATGTAGGGCTGGATTCTCTGTCTCAGGCTACCGTGGGTCAAGCCATCGGCGGAATGTTTTTGTCTGATCTCGCCAGTGTGGCCGGTGCTCGCTACAACTACTCCGAACTCTGTCCAGTGTTTGATGACCGCAACTCCTGGGAAAGGTTTCTCAGCAAAATTCCCTTTATCGGGAAAAAGTACCAGTTAAAGCCGAGGCAACAAACCGTCAATATCTTCGTGGATGAAGCTGCTGAAGTCGTCAATCAGAGCTTCCTACAGATTCTCAACAAAGGTCGAGGCGCTCGCCTTAAACTCTTTGTGGCCACACAAACCTACGCAGACTTCGTAAGCAAGATGGGTAGCAGGGACAAAGCTACCCAACTGCTTGGCAACTTAAACAATCGCATCTGCTTACGTTGCGTCGATCCAGAAACACAAAAATTCGTCACAGAGTCTTTGCCCAAAACAAAAATTATGTCCATTCAGCGTTCGCATGGCCTTTCCACAACAGCATACGAACCAGTTCCGCGCGGGGGCAATTTGAGCGAACGACTTGCAGAGGAAGAAGTCCCCCTCTTCGCTCCAGAACTACTGAACATGTTGCCTAACCTGGAGTTCATTGCATCTCTGTCAGGAGGACACATCGTAAAGGGCCGTTACCCCATTATTGTCCAGGACAAATCAGAGATCCGGAGTCGGTCTTAGCCACAAAGAGCGGAAGTTTGCCCAGCCTAATGAAACACAAACCTTCCAATTTCAGGCTTGACAGAATTTTTAGGAATTGCGGGGTACTTCTTCCCTTATCAGGCGTTTCCGACGCCCTCACCTTGCGAGACGTTCGGCGCTTGAAAGGAACCTATGATTTGTTCATGATACAAAGGCAGGCTGCTCAAAATTCGGCTAAGGATTTCATCCTGAGACAGAAGGCCTGCTTTCAGTTGGTGCTGGCTGTCCTCGTCCAGAATGGACAACCGAACAAGACTGTCTTCAACATCAAGCAAATTAAAAAAAGAACTCAGTGTCTTTTCGTCGATCTGCGTAGCTACTGTCGAAAGAAGACTTATGGCTTCTTTCAAAAGGCCGAATCCTGCAATAGCCCAACCCACGGAAATTCCTCTGGCAGCGGCCATAAAACGCAGCAAGGCATGCTCAGAACCTTTCTCATCGTATTGCGCAATCCGGAGTGTTGCCAGTGCTGCCAGTGGCTGACTGGCATCCTGTCCACGTTTGAAACAAACTTCAGCTAGCCCCTTCTCCCCCATTCGGTGAAGAGCTTCCCCGAAACCGACCAGACTGTCAGGATCCATCTGAATTTGCCTAATGACACCACGCAGTTTTTCCACTTCGATTCTCAAATCTTTCTGGCCAAGGACATTGCGGCTATAGATCTCCGCAAAAGCTAATGCGACCTGCCTCGGTCCAAATTGCTCTTCTGATCCCTGAGCCAGCACCTTGCGCAGATCCGTAACGTCAAATGGCACTCGATTGGCAATCTTGACAAACTCCAAAACAGACAAGAGTCTCGTCAGAGCTAATAGGTGATCAACATGGAAGTAGCCAGCCTCCGAAGCCATCTGAGCAGGCAAAAGAGCCGCTACCAGTGAAGCGGCAGAGGTCAAATCTGCAGGATTCCTTTGTCTGCGGATCGAACGATTATCAGGCTGTTGGCTCAATCTACTGAAGTGGAAGCCAAGACAATCTTCTATCTCTTCTTTCACTTCAGCGATCACGGAAGCTTCTTGAAAAACCTCTTCCCACAGTCGTTCTAAAGATTGGGGTATAGCCAATGTCTCACAAGCGGATCTTGGAGCGCTGTTGTTGTCATTATTCATGGCTTGCACAGTTATTGGGTGCGTACAAATTCCTCACCGTCTCTCATTGTAAATGCACTTATCGACTCTCTGGTCTCGATAGCTTCAGACAAAAGTTTCAAAAATAAAACTGGCCCCGGAATCTCATCTACCCCGAAAAACGTCTGTTTCGTAGCAAAAACTGCTCATTTGAGCGTCATTTCGTCTCCAACGCCACCGTAGCATGGGCGCGTAAACGTAACGGCATTCTTTATAAGGACCTCATTTTGAATTCAGCCATCTCTACGCGCTCTAAGAAGTTACAACCAGAAAACGTCCGCACAACGGCTCTGAAACAGGGACTAAGCGAAGAAGAAATCATTTTTTCCTACATGCGAGAAACACCTGAGGTTTGTGGTGCGATGCAGGACTGGGATGACATTCCGAACATTTGCATAGCCGTACTACGCGAGCTCAAAGCATTTTTGACTTTTCAACAAGCTCATGACCGGGTACTGCACGTAATCAAACTGTATGACACCCAAGTCATTACCGTGCTTCGAGCTTTTTCCGACGTCAAAAGATTGGCTTTTTTCGTCAACGAAATGGTTGAGACTCTCCTGGAAGTACCCGCCTACTCAGCAATGATTGATCAACAAGTGTTCGCGTTCACTAACGGCGACAAAGATCGAATCGTCGCCCGTGGTTTTGTGTTGCGTCGGATCACCAGTACCGAAGTGCGCGCACTGTTGATGAATGACAAAGGCAAATTTTTCAAGGCTGAGATCCTGCGCTCCGAATCCATTGGCAGCACTCAGCCTAACAACGCCAGGGGTTCCAACTAATGGCTAAGCGCGAATCTTCCTCTTCGTTCTGGATCTCAATCGTTTTATTTTCTTTTGCCGTCATGCTTGGGCTTGCGGTCGTCGAAAACGATTACACGTTGAAGGCATCCATTTCGGAAGCTAAAAAAATTGAAGCTGAGATGGGAGGTTCGACGCTTAGAAAAATAAACAAACTGGCCAGCCACTGGTACCTGTCCTCGCTACGCAAGCTCGAAAGTATGCAGAGGGATGTCGACTGGTACTCCAAGGATCCGGATCAAAGGGAACGCGAACAACGTTTCTTGGAAGATCTATACGGCAACAACACAAAGCTCCAGAGCTGGATCAACCACCGCAAAGAAGCGTTACTCGACCTCTATTACTGGATACTGCGCCGTTTTGCACTTTTCGTCATCCTGCTTCCCCTTTGGATTCCGCTAGCGCTGCTAGCCATCTTCCATGGCCTACAGGAACGCGAAATCAAGAAGACCGACTTTGGATATACATCGCCGGTCAAAAACCATTGGGCGCGTCGTTCTATTGGAGTAAGCACGCTGCTGCTTTTCCTTGTTTTCTTCGCGCCCATTGCCATCGAACCAATGATTTTCCCGCTCATCATGGCGGCGATCACGGTGGCTATCGGTATCGCCTTCGGCAACATCCAAAAACAAATCTGAGGATTTTCATCCACCGGATGTCGCGTCCAAATTTCCCCAATAACCTTTGGAGAATCGATTGATCCAATCGTCTAATGCGTCCACAACTATTAGCAAACTGCTGGTCTTATTTACATTCGGAACTCTGGCAGGCAATTGTTTTTCAGCGGAACAGGCTATCGACCCAACAGGCTCTCGGCCACTTCCTTCCTCAATCAAAGATCGCGAGCATGGTTCACGCCGCCCAACCATCATCAACCGCAAACTTGAGGAGCAAAAAAGGGCTGCTGAGAAAACTGCTGAAGAAACATTCTTGCACCCCAGTCTGCGTTTTTTGAGCTTCCTTTCAGAGTACACGCTGAAAGTCGGAGACATCACCATCTTAGAAGACGATGTCGCAAGCCTTCTTCGCAAACATCCGGAATGCCGTCGAATTCAATCTCTGGCCACTTCTCCTTCCACCGGGAAAGTTGCTTGCCGCAACCCTGCAGCATTCAATGCCGAGGGAGATGAAGTGATCTTCTCTTATAGCCGCACCAATGAACTGATTACTGGCGCGACTTATAGCTTTATTTCCGCTCGTCGGGCCAACACTTTTGCCAAACACCTAACTTCCACGCTTCAGGCCACTCAACCCATCTATGTGCAAGCCTTCAGCAACGTGCAGCGGGTTACGGACTCCCCCATGCTGAAAATAAGTGTCCAAGAAGGAAAAAACGGCTTTCTGGTTCTCATTGACTCCCATCACGCAGGCCGCTTCGCCGACTCTGAAACCTATGCAAAAGCAAAGCTACAAACGATTGACTTTGGGAGCCTAAAAATCGGAGAAACGATACTCGAAGAACTTCCCTCGCTACCGAAATCGTGCTCAGAGGTCAGCATTGATCCGGAAGGTCTCACTCGCGAGTTCTACGGCCTGTGCTTTAGTTTCCCATACGAGTCGCATATCCAATTGGAGTTTGACAAGCTCACCCGGATTCTTCGTGCTGCAGTCTTGTCGCCAATCGGTGCCGCAACTGGAGCCTTAGTCGAAGATGCTCTGAAAACGCGTTACGGCCTTGCTACGTTCTGCCCTCGCATTACAAGCAGCATTTCTATGGGACGCATAAAAACTTCTAGGCCGCGCTCTGAAAGAGAAAAAATGATTCGCATGAATAAACGTCCAGCGTCTGTCTTCGCTGGTTCTTGCGATACACCGATTGTCTACACCTCGCAGATGCGTTTCATCTTCGAAAATCGAAACCTAAGCCACAGGGAAATTCTTGATGAATACCGCAAGCGCAAAGCAACCCATGAGCAAAACATGGACATGCAAAAAGCGTTTGATACGAGAAAAGACTCCCTAGACGGTTTCTTTTAATCTTCTCGAACACGCCATTGACAACGGCAGAGATTGTCTGTGGAGTTTGACAATCCTCTGTCTTATTTTGACCTGAATCGATTGTTACCGACTATTGACGCTTCTACTGGTAGCGGAAGACGATGTACTCGTCTTTGACGTCTGTGTCTGTAACCAGAACATTCCCGATGAAATAGGAATCGCCTCGACTGGAACTGCGAGACTGCCGGATAACACCGGAGCCGGAAACCTCTTTTACTTTTTTGACAATCAGTCGCCTTAAGGCTGCTTCTTCACCGATGTCTTCGGTGTAGGAACCATCGATATAGCCAATAACCGTGAAGGGCTTGTGAGGTGCGCCTTTGATCCAAATTTCGACACCATTTACCGTGTCACATGCCCCACCAGGTCCCTTCAGCACTTGCTCTTCGCCCACATACGGATGGTATTCAATTGAAGCTGAACATCCAGCAAGAAGAGCAGCCAGCATGCATATCAAAGCAGTTCGTCTCATCTCCCTTCACCCTTTTCAAGGAGGCCAATAACCTATTAGCACAACTACAGCCCACGAAATGAATTATCGAGCCCTTTCAGCAACATTAGCCCCAGAAAAACTCGATCTCCGACAATCCCTGCTAGACTGACGGTATGATCCTGTTGTGTTTCGGTTGCTGGTAGACGGATTGTCGGCGCCGTATCGGTCAGGATGTCTGAAGACCCGTCGTCCGCAAACTTCGAAGCCGACGGGTTTTCTATTTCTACACTCCTCTCATCTGCTGCAAGTCTTGCCAGCCCTCAAAATCACGTTGTCCTGTCAATTTAAGGGCAACACCCATTCTATTAAGCAGATCCCGCTCAAAACGCACGAATCCTAATTTTTGTGCACTTCTAATCTTGTGCCTCCCTATCAATCAACAAGGAGCGTCACAAGACATGAATAACATCAATGCACTCATCAAACACATCTTCGACTGGCGAAGCACAGCCTCACGCCGTGAGTTCTTGAACATATTCCTCGCTGTCTGCGCAGTTGGCCTTCTTCTTTCAATTCCCTACATCTACCTGATTGCCGAATTCCTCGGCCTTGTCATTGATTACGGCGAAGATGCTGCCGGCATGATGTTCAGAGATCGGTTTGACACCAATTCGGTCTTCTACGAAATGGCGCTTTGGAGCTTTCTGGCTCTAGCTTTCTGGACCGCAACGCTCTTTATCTCGACCTTCTCTTTTATTCGTCGCCTCAACGATATTCATCTGTCGCGATGGTGGATTCTCTTGGGCTTTTTGCCTGTCACTCGTCCTTTTTTCATCATTTTTCTACTGCTTTCGCCATCAAAAGATTCCTAGCCCCCTTTTTTGACATTGAGCGAAGCAAATCCTGCTTTTTAGACGAAAGGTAGGCCTTGACACCCCTTTCAAAATTGTCTCTCGCAATTTTTTGAAATATCGGTTGTCAAAGCCATGAAAGAAACACGCATTCCAACCCGAGCTGATCAGCCCCCGCAGTTGCTCCTGTGGTCGGCAGACGAATGTCTGCCTGTGCTGCTCGGCCTCGGCCTGGGAATCATGATCAATCAAGTTTTCGTCTGCACCGTAACCGGAATGATCATCTCCCACTTCTATCGCAAGTTCCGAGATTTGCATCCGGACGGTTACCTCCTGCACCTGGCGTATTGGTACGGATTTGGCTTTTGCCGAAGCAAGTCAATGATTAACCCTTGGATCAAACGCCTGATTCCCTAAGCCACATTCTCAAAGACGAAGAAATGGATCTCAAACGCTATCTCTCGACATTTCATGGTCTGAAGACCGAAGCGTACTTCTCTCGAATGGTCACAACCGTTCTTTTGCTTTTGATCATGTTTTTGGTCGCCGTACTGGCTACTCGCCCAACCATCATCACCCTGCAGCCTTGGACACTTTCTGAGGATGCACAAGTGACTCGTGACGATGCCTCACGCTCCTACATTGAAGCCTGGGGTTTTGCGCTTTCGGAACTAATCGGCAATGTGACCCCCGGAAACGTGCAGTTCATCAGCGACCGCTTAAAGCCCCTCTTGGACCCCAAGATTTACCACAAGGTGCTCGAAGGCCTGGAAGCCAATGCACAGCAGCTCAAGGACGAGCGCATCACGATGCGCTTCGAACCACGCCGCGTTATCTACGAGAAGTCAAGCGGCAAGGTCTTTGTCAACGGTTACAGCTTTATCCGTCAGGGCATGAGCTTTGAAGCTGAAAAACGAGAAGAGCGCACCTACGAATTCGTCATCCGAATCGCCAATTACGCGCCGCTCATCATGGCCATCGATACCTATGAAGGTGTCCCTCACACCCGTGACGTACTGCAAAAACAGCACGAACGCGCCTTGCGTGATGAAACTCGCCGACAAGAAGAAATCCGTGAACGCGCCCGCTACAAAGAGCCGGAAGCCGACACGCGCGTAACGACTGAAGACGACACCAAGCTTTGATACGGAGACTTCAAAGATGAACTTCACCCCCGTTGCCACGTTCGTTGCCGTGGCTCTGTCC